>BNJT01002802.1_pt1 | contig 300460 bp, 415 predicted proteins | sample 8540491 | NCBI WGS metagenome assembly BNJT01 (sample SAMD00202455, study PRJDB9452) | human saliva metagenome | host: Homo sapiens | reverse complement strand
TCAGTTACGTATTGCTAAAGGCCGAAATGTTTTTGCCAAAGAAGTAAAGAAAAATCCAACGGCAAAATTGAAATTTCACTTTATCCAAGTTCTCAATTAGGGTGACGACCGTGCCATGTTAAAACAACTAAAAAGACGGCGCTTTGATTTCACCTTTTGCAGAATCCGCCCGTTTCCAATTGTTCTATCCTGAAGCGGCAGTATTTGCTTTACCTTATGTCATCAGCGACTACAACGTAGCACAAAAAAAGCTTTATTCGACACCGCATTCGGTAAAGATTTAATCCAAAAATGAACAAAGATTTAGGCTTAACTTTATTATCCCAAGCCTATAACGGTACACGCCAAACCACGTCTAACCGTGTCAATCAACAGCATTGCCGACATGAAAGGTTTGAAACTACGCGTACCAAACGCCGCAACCAACTTAGCGTATGCAAAATATGTGGGTGCTTCCCCAACACCAATGGCTTTCTCCGAAGTGTATTTGGCACTCAAAACCAACTCCGTTGACGGTCAAGAAAACCCATTGGCTACCGTACAAGCACAAAAATTCTATGAAGTACAAAAATACTTGGCAATCACCAACCATATTTTTGAACGACCAACTTTACTTTGGTGAGTAACGAAACTTTTGCTGACTTTGCCGGAAGACTTGCAAAAAGTGGTGAAAGACGCAGCACAAAAAGCAGCGGAATATCACAGCAAATTATTCTTTGATGGTGAAAAAGAATTAATTGCCTTTCTTTGAAAAACAAGGTGTCACCGTGACCCACCCTGATCTTGTACCGTTTAAAGACGCTATGAAACCTTACTACGCCGAATTCGTACAAACAAACCGGCGCCAAAGGTGAAGAAGCGTCAAACAAATTCAGGCCATCAGCTAAATAATTAGTAAAGTGTCGCGGGTCTTCCGCGACGCTTTACCCATCCTCTTTCCCTTTTCCGGAGTTGGAGTATGAAAAGTCTTTAATAAATTAGAGGAATGGATCGGCGGTGCGCTGTTCCTTGTCATCTTCCTCATTCTAGTTGCTCAGATTTTCTTTAGACAAGTGTCAAAGCCCGCTGATTTGGAGCGAAGAATTAGCTAAATTACTCTTCGTTTATGTTGGTATGCTCGGTATTAGTGTGGCTGTTCGTAAAACAAGAGCACGTTTATATCGATTTCATCACCAATTTAATGCCACTCGGCCATCAAAAAGTAACCAATACCTTTGTACAAATGGTGATTTTCCTTGGGTGTCATTTTTCTTTATTCATTTTGGTATCAAAACCCTTCACAGGAGCGAATTTCCTATTGATGCCTTAGGCGGCATTTCTGAAAAATGGATTTACGCTTCACTGCCAATTATTTCCGTGTTGATGTTGATTCGTTTCTTTCCAAGCTCAGGCGAATACTTTCAAAGAAAATAAAAGTTATTTACCGGCCACCTTTCTTTATTGTAAGTGCGGTCGTTTTATTGGGCATTTTATTCCTTCCCTGAATGGTGATAAAAGTCTTACGCATTACCGAATATGTGAAATTTGGTCCAAACGCGGTGTATGTGGCGTTGCTCTTCTGGTTAGTCATCATGTTCTTGGGCGTACCGGTAGGCTGGTCATTATTTATCACTACCCTGCTTTATTTCTCCATGACCCGTTGGAACGTGGTGAATGCGGCTCTCGAAAAACTCACCATGAGTTTGAACAGTTTTCCATTACTTGCCGTACCGTTCTATATCCTTACCGGGATTTTAATGAACACCGGCGGTATCACCGAACGTATCTTTAACTTCGCCAAAGCCCTATTGGCCACTACACCGGCGGTATGGGACACGTTAATATCGGTGCGAGTTTATTGTTCTCCGGAATGTCAGGTTCTGCACTCTGCGGACGCAGGCGGTTTAGGACAATTAGAAATCAAAGCCATGCGTGATGCAGGCTACGATGACGACATCTGTGGCGGTATCACCGCAGCCTCCTGTATCATCGGTCCATTGGTTCCACCAGTATCGCCATGATCATTTACGGTGTTATCGCCAACGAATCCATTGCAAAAATTGTTTTATCGCCGGTTTCGTACCGGGTGTTGGTGACCATCGCGTTAATGATTATGAACTACTATGTTTCCAAAAAACGTGGTTATCCAAGAACACCAAAAGCGACCCGTGAAGAACTTTGCACGTCATTCAAAAAGAGCATTCTGGGGCAATTTTAACCCCATTATTGATTATCGGCGGTATCTTCTCCGGCTTATTCAGCCCAACTAGAATCCGCGGTAGTGGCCGCATCTCTATTCCATCATCATTGGTAAATTCGTGTATAAAGAATTAACCTTGAAAATGCTGTTTAACAGCTGCGTGGAAGCCATGTCTATTACCGGTGTTGTTGCATTAATGATTATGACGGTGACCTTCTTTCGGCGACATGATCGCACGTGAACAAGTAGCGATGCGTATTGCAGACGTGTTTGTTGCTGTGGCGGATTCTCCGTTAATGGTGTTAGTCATGATCAATGCCTTGTTATTGTTCCTCGGTATGTTTATTGATGCCTTGGCATTGCAATTCTTAGTATTGCCGATGTTAATTCCAATCGCCATGCAGTTTGGTATCGATCTTGTGTTCTTCGGTGTAATGACCACTTTGAACATGATGATTGGTATCTTAACACCACCGATGGGTATGGCATTATTTCGTGGTAGCGCGCGTGGGTAACATGTCCGTCTCCACCGTAACGAAAGGCGTGTTGCCATTCTTAATTCCAATTTTTCGTTACGTTAATTTTAATTACCATCTTCCCACAAATTATTACCTTTCATGTACCGAATCTGTTAATACCTTAGGAGCCAAAAAGTGCGGTTGAAAAATGCTGTAAATTTTCACCGCACTCTTCTGTCTACTTTTCCTTCCTCCGTAAAAGGAGGAGCAAAGAGTGACAATAAGCCTATTCATGCCGTTTACGAATAGCAAACAATAACTCAAAACGAGGTTGATTATGACATTTCAAAAACAACATTAGCTGCTTTATTCTTTGCTGCAACTGCTTTTTGCTGCGACGGCGCAAGCTGCCGCTTATCCTGATTTACCGGTAGGCATTAAAAAGTGGTGCCGGTGCGTTAATCGCATGACACCGTTTATGTGGGCTTAGGCACTGGCGGTGATAAATTCTATGCCTTGGATTTAAAAAAACCCCGAACGCCCAATGGAAAGAAATTGCAACCTTCCCGGGTGGCGAACGTAACCAACCGGTTGCGGCTGCCGTGGACGGCAAGTTGTATGTATTCGGCGGATTACAAAAATGAAAAAGGCGAATTGCAATTAGTCAACGATGCTTTATAGCTACAACCCGGCCGACAACACTTGGAGCAAATTACCCGACCCGTTCACCGCGTGGTTTAGTCGGTTCAAGCGGTGCATCTCACGGCGATAAAGTGTATATCGTGGGCGGTTCTAACTTGTCTATTTTCAATGGATTTCTTCCAAGACACCGTTGCTGCAGGCGAAGACAAAGCAAAAAAGATGAAATCACCAAAAGCCTATTTTGAACAACGTCCTGAAGATTACTTCTTCACTACAGAATTGTTAAGCTATGAACCTTCGACCAACAAATGGCGTAACGAAGGTCGCGTACCATTCTCCGGACGTGCCGGTGCGGCGTTTACCATTCAAGGCAATGATTTGGTTGTCGTGAACGGTGAAATCAAACCGGGTTTACGCACAGCGGAAACCCATTCCGGTAAATTCACCGATAAGGGCGTGCAATGGAAAAACTTGCCTGACTTTACCGGCACCAAAAGGTCAAAGCCAAGATGGTTTTAGCCGGTGCCATGGCAGGTTATAGCCACGGTCATTATTTAGTCACCGGTGGTGCAAACTTCCCAGGGTTCCGTAAAACAATTTAAAGAAGGAAAAACTCCACGCTCACCAAGGCTTAAGCAAAGCATGGCATAAAGACATTTATACGTTAAACAACGGTAAATGGAACATCATTGGTGAATTGCCTGCGGGCATCGGTTATGGTGTTGCCGTGTCTTATGACAACAAAAGTGTTGCTCATCGGCGGTGAAACAGACGGCGGCAAAGCCTTAACTTCCGTACAAAGCATGAGCTATGACGGCAAACAATTAAAAAGTAGAATAAACCTTCTTTTAAGCTTAAGCTAACGGATTAAGCTACGCTTAATCCGTTATTTTTAACTTGTTCAACATAAAATCGACGGATTCGTGATAGTTCTCACAAATACAAAAGTTTTCATTTGAAAAGAGAAATCCTATCGCGCTATGCTACACAGACTTAAAACAATTATCTTTATGGAATCAATAAATTAAAGGAGTTCTTATGAGTATTCTCAGTTATGCCCAAAAATCGGGCAAGCCTTTAATGGTACCAGTTGCCGTATTGCCGGCAGCCGCCGTATTAATGGGGATCGGTTATTGGCTGGATCCGGATGGCTGGGGGTGAATAGCCAACTTGCCGCGTTGCTCATCAAATCTGGTGGCGCAATCATCGACAATATGGGACTATTATTCGCCGTAGGCGTGGCCTTTCGGTTTATCCAAAAGACAAACATGGCTCAGCAGCCCTTTCCAGGCTTTAGTAGGTTACTGTGTAGTAACCACCCTACTCGCACCGGGCGGCGTGGCACACTCACAACATCTTGATCCAAGCCAAGTGCCTGCAGCCTTTCGGCAAAATCAATAACCAATTTATCGGGATCTTAATCGGTGTGCTTTCTGCTGAGCTTTATAACCGTTTTCTATCAAGTGGAATTACCAAAAGCCTCTCTCTTCTTCAGCGGTAAAACGTTTAGTTCCGATCGTGGTCTCTTTCGTCATGATCGCCCTATCCTTCTTGTTGCTTTTACATATGGCCGTCTATTTTTAACGCTTTGGTTGCCTTTGGTGAGTCCATCAAAGATCTTGGCGCTGTAGGTGCGGGTATTTACGGTTTCTTCAACCGTCTATTAATTCCGGTGGGCTTACACCACGCCTTAAACTCTGCATTCTGGTTTGACGTGGCCGGTATTAATGACATTCCGAACTTTCTTAGGTGGTGCAAAAATCTATCGCTGAAGGCACCGCTACTGTGGGTGTCACCGGTATGTATCAAGCAGGTTTCTTCCCGGTCATGATGTTCGGTTTACCGGGCGCTGCATTGGCGATTTACCAATGTGCAAAACCAAGCCAAAAAGTGCAAAAAGTAGCTTCCATCATGTTAGCCGGGCGCATTTGCCTCTTTCTTCACCGGTATCACCGAACCGCTTGAGTTCTCCTTCATGTTCGTCGCACCGATTCTTTATGTGTTACACGCACTATTAACCGGTATTTCCGTGTTTATCGCAGCTAGCATGCACTGGATTGCGGGCTTCGGCTTCAGTGCCGGTTTAGTGGATATGGCGCTTCTCCACGCAACCCATTAGCCATTAACTGGTACATGCTGCGTGCAAGGCTTAGTCTTCTTTTACCATTTACTACTTAGTGTTCCGCTTTTGCTATCCAAGCGTTCAACTTAAAAAACCATTGGTCGTACGGAAGAGACTGAAGAGTCTGTAGCGGCACAACCGGTAACCAACCAATCACGCGAAGAAAGAGCGGTCAAATTTATTGACGCTTTAGGGGGGCCGATAACTTCAAAAACTATTGATGCTTGTATTACCCGCTTACGTTTAACGTTAGTTGAGCGTGAAAAAAGATCAATGAAGAACAATTAAAAGCTCTCGGTTCTAAAAGGCAACGTAAAACTCGGCAACGATGGTTTACAAGTGATTCTTGGCCCAGAAGCCGAACTTGTCGCAGAAGCGATTAAGGCGAAAGTGAAATAGATTTTATTTAATATGCTTTTATCAAGAAAGGCTTGAAGACAATTCAAGCCTTTTTATTTTTAATAATTCGTCTAAAAATAATTTTTATCAGAAAACACTATACTTTCATTTTTGATATGTTAAATAACTAAAGCAACAAGTCTAAAATAAAAATCACTTCTCTCAAAAATTACACTGAAATATAGAATAACCCTTTGTGGTTAATAATTTTTATTTTTCGGTAAAAACTATTCCATACCTCCGAAAGTAAGAAAAATAACAAAAATAAAAATATCAATAACAAGATATAACAAATTAACAACAATTAAGCACAACATCAGAAAGGGTATCCTATGAAAATAACCCCGATTAGCGAATCGGCTGTGGTTTCGCACCTTATCTCCCCCGGCCTCAGCTTGAACAACAACGTCAATTATGGGCTTTTTGCCAGTCGACTACAATCCGACAAAAAAACATTGTTCGAGGTCATCGTAGGCATGAATAATCTTACGGTGTTCACTGATTTCATTACTGATTTTGCCTCGCTCATTCAACGCCCAGAACAATGCTGGCAAACATTAGAGGTAAATCAATTCCAAGGGCATCATATTGACATTCCGGTGATTTATGGCGGCGAATTTGGACAGGATTTGTATGATGTGGCCAAAATACCATCAAAACCACTACGCAACATATCGTTGAAATGCACAGCGCGCCTATTTACACCGTCTATATGATCGGTTTCCAACCGGGCTTTCCTTTATTTAGGGCGGACTACCTGAATCCTTGCGTACGCCAAGACGAGCAACGCCACGCACAGAAGTACCTGCAGGATCGGTGGGGATTGGCGGTGCCAAAACGGGCATTTATCCTTTTTCTTCACCGGGCGGCTGGCAACTTATCGGTCATACCAAACAAGCATTATTTGACAAAAACCAAAGAACAACTGACCTTGTTGCTAAAGCAGGTGATACGGTGAGATTTGTGGTGGAAGGAATTGAATTATGATCGAGTATTAGACGTGCAACTCGAGCCACTATTCAAGATCTCGGGCGTTTCGGTTTGCGGAAATTCGGTATTAGTCATTGTGGCGCAATGGATAAACTGGCATTGCAAGCAGGCAACTTATTACTTGGTAACGCTCCTGATTTGCCCGCGATTGAAGTGCCATTAGGCGGCATCACCCTGCAATTTAAACATGACACAATTTTTGTGTCACCGGCGCATTTTATGACATGGAATTGGATGGCGTCCCCGTTTATGCCTACTGGCGTTATCCCGTACGCACCGGTCAAATACTTAAAATGCACCGTGCCAAAAATCGGTATATGACGGTTATTTATGTGTTTCGCGGAATTGATGTCACGCCGGAACTTCATTCTTGTAGCACCGACATTCGGGCGAAAATCAGCGGGTATTGAGGGGCGTTATTTAAAGACAGGCGATCAATTAAAAACCGCCTCAAACGGTGTATTATTAAGCCCACTTGGTATTGCACCGATTCCATTAAAAAGTACTATTTATGCGCTTCCTTCTTCCGAATATCACGCCTTTAAGCGCAAATCGCAATATTACTGGTGGCGTAGAAAATGGACGCTACAAAGCAGCAGCGATCGCATGGGTTATCGTTTTCAAGGAAGTATGGAATTAAAAAAACCGTTGAAATGCTTTCCCACGCTATTCAATTTGGTACCGTTCAAGTGCCGCCAAGCGCCAACCGATTATTTTAATGGCTGATGCACAAAACCACCGGCGGTTATCCCAAAATAGCCAATATCATTGACGCAGATTTAGGTAGTCTGGCGCAAGTGCGGTTAGGTTCAACGATACATTTTGAAGCCGTCACACTCGAACAGGCGGCTAAATACAGCGAAAAACGAGGGTTTACCTCAATCAAATTAGGAGGATTGTCAATGAAACAAATTGATTTAAATGCCGATATCGCCGAAGGCTTCCTTATGACGACAGCCTTTATTAAAACTTCTCCTCCGCCAATATCGCCTGCGGTTTGCATGCCGGCGGCGCAAAAGAAATGCAAAGTGCGGTTAAATTTGCGAAAAGAAAATCATGTACGAATTGGCGCCCATCCCGGCTTTCCCGATCGAGAAAATTTCGGTCGCACGACAATGCAGTTGACACCGGAAGATTTGATCGCTTATTTACGTTATCAATTAGGGGCCTTAAAGGCCATTTGCGATGGCGAAGGCGTGACTATTGATTATGTTAAACCGCATGGTGCGCTGTATAACCAAGCGGCAAAAAGATGAAAACCTGAAGCTTTAATCGCACAAACCCTTCGTCAGTTTGATCCACATTTTAAAAGCTGATGGGCTTGGCGGGAAGCTTAATGTTACAGGCAGCAGAAGCAGAGGGATTGCAAACTATTTCCGAGGTTTTTTCGCTGATCGTCACTATATGCCGGATGGTCATTAGTGCCGCGTACCCGTTCAGATGCTATGGTGGAATCCGATGATGAGGCCATTGCGCAAGTGATAAAATGGTTACCCAAAGGCACTGTGAAGGCCATTGACGGTAGCTTGGTGAAAGTCAACGCCGAAAGCATTTGCCTCGCACGGTGACAACCAACATAGCTGCAATTTGCCGAACGAATTGTGGCGGAGCTCACAAAACAACAAATAAAAATTCATGCATAACACTAATTAATACACAACATCCACTTAAACAATAAAAAGGAGGTGCTTTATGGCGTCAATCACTCACCGCCGTAATGCAGTGCTTGGCGCGGCATTCCTAATGGCAACCTCGGCTATCGGTCCGGGCTTTAACCCAAACCGCCACATTCACCAATACCTTGATTGGCCAGTTTTGGCTTTGTGATCTTACTTTCCATTTTGTTGGACATTGGTGCGCAACTAAATATTTGGCGTATCATTGTGGTCTCCGGCAAACGCCGCAAGATATTTCAATGCAGTCTTTCCTGGTGCGGGTTATTTTTAGCCTCTTTAATTGTCATGGGAGGCTTGGCCTTTAATATCGGCAACGTAGGTGGCGCCGGCTTAGGCTTAAACTCCATTTTTGGTATTCAACCCGAGTGGTAGCCATCATCAGCGGCGTATTTGCGATTTTTAATTTTTACGCAAAGAAGCCGGCCTGTTAATGGATCGTTTTGCCCAGTTAATGGGCTTCGTCGCTGATCGCTTTAACCGTATATGTAGCCTTTAAAAACCGAGCCGCCTGTGGTGAAAGCTCATTCACCGCACATTCTTACCGGAAAAAATTGACCCTATTGCTATCGTCACCCTCGTTGGCGGCACCGTTGGCGGCTATATCACCTTCGCCGGCGCACACCGCTATTGATGCAAGCATCAAGGTGAAAAAGCCCTCCCTGAAGTCAGTCGCAGTTCTGTTTCCGCCATTTTAATCGCCTCGGCCATGCGCGTTGTATTATTCCTGCCGTACTTGGCATTGTGGCAAAAAGGCGTGGCATTAAATCCGAAAAACCCGGCAGAAACGCCTTTTTGAATATGTTGCCGGCAATTTTGGGGTCGTGTTATTGGTATTGTGATTTGGGCTGCATCTATCACTTCTGTGATCGGGGCCGCTTACACTTCCGTCTCATTTTTAACTAGCTTATGTCCGAATGTCCAAAAATACCGTAACCGTTGGATCATTGCCTTTATCGTCATTTCCACTGTGATTTTAGCCACCATCGGAAGACCTGCAGCCGTATTGGTTTTTCGTCGGTACATTAAACGGTTTAATCTTACCGATCGCTCTTGCTCTCATTTTTGTTCGCTGCCTATAAACACAACATTGTCGGCAACTACAAACACCCGTTATGGATGACAATTATCGGTTGGATCGTGGTTATCGCCATGGGCGTATTAAGCGGAAAAACGATCTCATTCTTACGTTTCGGGTTTCTTCGGCTGATTCTGCAGGAAAAGTGCGGTCAGTTTTTGACGTAAATTTTAATACCGACAAAATAAAGCGCACTTTTTAATCCAAAGTGGCTTTTTATTCGTTTCAATTAACCATCAACGCAGATGTTTGTTCTCTTCGTTTCCGGTTCTAAATCGAGTTTTTCCATCAACAAACGGTCACCATCTTCTTCCGGGTTACCCGTAACAAGAAGTTTATCGCCGTAGAAAATGAGTTAGCCCCTCGCCATAAAGCACATTGCCTGCATTTCTTCGCTCATGCCTTGGCGACCGGCGGATAGGCGGACGTAACTGTTTGGCATAGTGATACGCGCTACGGCGATGGTGCGCACGAATTCTGTCCAGTCCAAATCTTCTGCATCGGCAAGCGGTGTGCCTTCGATTTTCACTAATTGGTTGATGGAACGGACTCCGGTTGCGGATCAAATTCGCCAGGCTGGCAATGAGTCCTGCACGTTCTTTGCGGGTTTCGTTCATACCCACAATCCCGCCGCAACATACTTTGCAAGCCGGCTTTACGCGCTTTACCTAAGGTACTGATACGGTCGTCAAAACGGCGCGTGCCAATCACTTCGCTGTAATGTTCCGGTGCGGTGTCTAGGGTTGTGATTGTAGTAATCCAAACCCGCGTCTTTTAATTCTTCCGCCATGCCATCTTGCAATAAGCCGAAGGTACCGCAAGTTTCCATACCGAGGGATTTCACCGCTTTGATAATTTCCGTCACTTTGGCGATGTCTTTTCGGTTTTCGGGCCACGCCACGCGGCGCCCATGCAGAAAAACGCTGCACCACGGGCTTTGGCGATTTTGGCTTTCGCAACGATTTCTTCTACATCTAACAATTGCTGATTTTTGCACGCCTGTTTGATAACGCGCCGATTGCGGACAATAACCCACAATCCTCAGGGCAACCGCCGGTTTTTAATCGACATTAAGGTAGAAAGCTGAATGACGCGTGGGTTAAAGTTTTTTGCGATGAGACTTGCGCCGCACGATAGACCAAATCAAAAACGGCGTTTCAAACAGCGCTTCCACTTTGCACACAGACCAATATTCCACGCTTGGGTGAGGGGTGATAGAGTAAATTTGTAGAGTACTGCTTAACATAGTTTTCCTTTAAGTGAAAGCACTTTTTAAAAGTGCGGTACATTTTATGCGTATTTTTATTCTTGGGTTATCCGACCATTTTCCAGCGAATCATCCGATCAACATTGCCTTCCAACTCGGAAGGTTGATGGGTGACAGCAATGAGGTCAGATTTTTGCGTTGGCAAAGTTGGTCGATTAAATCCAACATTTCGCTCCGCAAAGCCGGATCGAGCGCACGCGGAGAACGGCTCAGTCCAACAATAAAAATCGGCTTATCGCGCAACAAACAACGGGCCAAGGCGACACTGTTTTTGTCCGCCGGAAAGGCTATTTGGCTGACGAGTTCCATCCGTTAAAGCCCACAGCAGCAGCTGCTTGTTCAAGCTGTTGTTGCTCAAGTGCGGTCAATTTTAACGATGTTTTTAAGCCTAACGCCAAATTTTGCCAAACGGTTAGAGTGCGGGAACACATTGTTCTCTTGAAACAAAATAGACACAGGACGTTCATAAGGCGCGCTTTGCGTATGATTTTTCACCGTTTGAGCCAAATCTCGCCACGGGTGGGCAAACACGAGCCGGCAATCAAATTTAAGCAAAGTGCTTTTGCCTGCACCGCTTGGACCCGATAATGGCAATACGCTCCCCTGCTACCACGTGCAAATCAAACACCATTGGCATGGTGTTATCGGCTAAAAAAATACCTTATCTAAACGAATCATACTGTTCCTTTTTGATTTGTTCGTCTTTTGTTGCTCAAACAAGCGCAAAATATGCGCCGCACAATAACAGCAAAAATGCCTGCGGTAACTGCCGCTTCTTGCGTTGACGATAACTGCCTAATTGTTGATACAACAAATGTGGGCAACGAGGTAAAATCTTGGTTGCCGAACAACGCAATGGCGGTGAAATCCCCTCAACGATAGCGCGAAATGCCAAAGGCAAGTGCGTATTTTATCGGCGCGCGCAGATCGATGCCATTCAATTAAAACGAAAATCGTTGCCAGCCTACAATGCCAAGGGAATTACACAGACGTTCGTAATATACATATTGTTGTTAAACGGCTCAATTAAAATGCAGCACAAAGGGCATCGCACTTAAGGCGTTACAAATCACCACAATGGCAAATAAATAAGCGTTGCTAAAAGTCACATTTCACGCAACAATAAAAATAACCCCATCGCGAGAACTAAAATGGGAATCGCCAAAATCACCATGCCTGCATTAATAATAAAGTGCGCGGTTTTTACATAATAGAACCATTGCAAACGACGGGATAACAACAACAATGCCACTGCCATAAGCAACGCCAACAAAGGCGGAAAGCCGGCGCGATAGTTAAAGAATAGGTTAAAGCCTTCCAAAGTTGCGGGTTTTGCCATGCCGGCGAGCCATTTTTCCGGATGTTAGTGCGCCAGATAATAATATTTCAACAACGGCGACAACATAAATAATCACAAAACAGGGCCGAGCACGTGGAAAAAAATTTCACCGCACTTTTGCGGTCGGGCTGAGCCAACGATACGCCCTGCTCTAACCGGTTTGCGTTGTACGGCTGAAACCAACTGCTCACACTAAACAGTAACAAACAAAAACATAAATTGTAACAACGCAAACAGGGCCGCTTTCGGCAAATCAAACTCAAATAAAATCGCCTGATAAATAGCCGTTTCCAGCGTGGTATATTGTGGCCCGCCACCGAGCGTCAACACGACATTGAAAACTGGTGAAAACAGAGCATGAAAATCAGGCTGAAACGTCGGCAGAATTTGTTGGCGCAGTAATACCATTCCACTAAGCGCACAAAACGCCATCCACGTATATTTAGCTGTGCCGCCAGTTGGTGTTGTTGATAAGGAATCGCTTCCAAACTTTGCAGAAAAGAGTTTGGTCGCAAGCGGAATGTTAAAAAAGACATGAGCAATTAAAATGCCCCGACAAGCCGTAAATGCTCCCCGTCCCAAGTGCGGTCAAAAATGCAAGATTTGCGCAATCAACCCGACGCGCCATACACGCCGATTAAGCCCGAAAATGGCGACCAACACCGGCAATACAAAAGGTGAGCGACATGATTTTTCAGCAAAAAGGTTTTTGCCGATAAAATCCACATAATAAAAAGCGCGTGCCAGCAGCACTGCCGAAAAACAGAGACAACAATGCCGAAAGCAACGCCTGCCCTAAACTAAAGGCAATAACGTGGGATGCAAATAAGCATCATGAAAAATCAGTCGCCACTCGATCAGCTGCCATCCGCCAACACAGCACGCAACGCACCCGCCATAAAACAGCGTGATAAATAAAATAACAAACATTCCGCCCAGATAATGACGTGGCGGAATTGTGGCTGGAAAAACAACGACTAAACATGATGGATTACTGTTGTTATAGGTGGTTTGCCATTGGTGATCCATCTTTTAGCACGTCCGATGCTGCTACTGAAGTGTCCAAAAAAGACGTTTCTTGACAGTTTTTTTGCGCTTTTTAAGGCATCAAAGTGCGGTTCCACCGCCTCTTGAATCACCGGGAACATCACATTGCGCTGACGATGTGTTTTTGCGCTTCAGGCGTGATCAAATACGCCATAAAATTGATCAGCACATTGATTCTTATGCTCCACCACCCGTGCGGCCAATTCTACTTGCATCACATTGCCTTCGGCAAACGTGGTTGCCGCATAATTTTCTTTATTTTCAAATAATTGATGATATAACGGCGATGTGCTGTAGCTCAACACCACATCCGCCTCACCTTTCAGAAAAGCACCATAAGTATCAGACCAGCCTTTGCCCTACAGTCACTGTGTGTTTGGCCAATTGTTGCCACGCCTGTGCCACTTGGTCTGCCGGGTAAACCGTATTCATCCACACCAATAAACCCCGACCGACACTGCTGGTGCGTGGGTCTTGATAGATGACACGCAAATCTTCACGCTCGACCAATTCTTTTTAAACTTTTTCGGCGGATTCTTAACTTTATCTTTGTCGATACACAAACGCATAGGTACCGAAATCGTAAAGGCAGGAAGGTATTGTCTGTGCCATTGAGTCGGCAAGCTGAGTTTGGCTTAAATCCACATGATTGATGTCAAACAGTTTGCTTTTTGGCCTCTTCCAACACAAAATTATCCAAAGCCCTAACACAATGTCCGCCTTGGTTTTATGCCCTTCCAGACGCACGCGATTAAACAGCGTACCACCACTTTCAAAAGGCACTATAATTCACTTTGCAAAGCGGGTATTTCTGCTCGAACCCTTGTTTTCTAGTTTTTCGGACCCTGCACCCCAGTCGGAGGTGAAGGAATCGTAGGTATAAATATTCACGTTTTTGCGCCTGTTGGCCGAGCTAAAACGGCAGTGGAAAAATGAAAGTGCGGTCAAAAATATAACGTTGTTTTTCATAACAAGTCCTTAGTGTGATTAAATTGACGTTAAATTAAACCTTTGTCTTGATATGCCCAGTGATTGGTCGGCCCATGTCCGTGGCCGATATTTAACGGGATGGCTAATGGCGGCACCGTATATATGCCTTGGCGGTTTTGCACGGCGGATCAGAATATCCGCCCCTTTGGCTAACTCCGCAGTCAGAGCAAGCGGAAAACGTGCAACCTGTACCGTGGGTGTGCGCGTCGGATAGCGTGGTGATTGCAAAACAAAATGTTCATTAGGGGTAAAAATCCCAATCGCGACATCCGCGCTTTGCGAATGCCGCTATGTCCACCTTTAATCACCACCGTTTTTCACACCCATGCGCCTGCAAACATTTGCGCGGCTCGTTGGGCGCTTTGCTCATCCACAATGTCCATGCCGGTTAATGCCATCGCTTCCGGTAAATTCGAGTAATCACCTCCGCCTGCGGCAATAAAAAATGTATCAAAGAATCCACCGCACTTTGTTGCAACAATGGCGCACCGCCTTTGGCAATCATCACGGGATCCAACACCAACGGTCCAAAATCATACTGCGTTAATGCCTCAGCGACACACTCGATTAATTCTGCCGTGCCTAACATACCGATTTTAAAGGCGCTAATCGTGAAATCATCGGCAATAGCTTTTCAGCTGGCTTTTGAATGGTTTGTAGGGGAATGGCGTGAATATCAAACACGCCCAATGTGTTTTTGCGCAGTGACTGCCGTAATCACCGATGTACGAAACACGCCACGCATTTGAAAAGTTTTTAGAATCTGCTGAATGCCGGCGCCACCACCGCTGTCCGAGCCCGGCAATGGTTAAAGCCTGAACGATGTTACTCATAATATCCTCCGCGATTTAACGAAGAGGAAACACATAAAACCATATTGCATAATTGTTCCTTTATTTAAGGAAAAGAGTGAACTGAGCAATAATGACGAATGAAAAAGATGAGAAAAAGAAAGGAAATTTGATTTTCTCGATTAGTTTCCTACGTCAGTATTAACTGTATCAGGTTCACGGGTATTATCTCAGCATCGAAGCACCCTGACTAATAACGGCTTTCAGCTCTATCGATTTTTGACTATGCGTGGCAAGAGGGTGATAGAATTTTCATGGAAAAATCAATTGAAGAGAATGAGTTAAAAAGCGCGGTCAGAAACACATTTATTTCTGACCGCACTTTTTATCTGATTGGTAGATAAGTCTGATTACTTACCGACTTGGCTACCGATTAAGCCACCCTAATGCCGCACCACCGAGGGTTGCGCCGGTTGAGCCACCGATTACATTACCGGCCACACCACCAACTGCAGCACCAATCGCAGTATTTTTCTGCGTTCTGCTTAAATGTGGCAACCGGTTAACGCGACAGCTAAAGTAACAATACCGAGAATTTGAACAATCTTTTTCATTTTAAAACCCTCATTAGTTGCTTAAATGATATGAGTAATGTTCTTCTTTATACTCAGCACATTAGACTGGGCTTTTTGCTAAAAAGTTTTTACTTTTTACGCAATGACACCCTCGCCGGCATTAAAGTACCGAACGCCATCTTGCGTCATTAAACACAAATGGCCACTGCTATTTTATTCCTTGATCAATGCCGGAAATCACGCTCTTTCAGTAATCACATTCACTTCTGTACCGAAATACGCATCATGCTCCAACCATTGTTGCTGCATTTCCGCGTCAATACCGTGCTGCTCAAAATGAGACAAATAACGATAAATGGTTTTCACCATTTGGATAATGATCTGTTCACGATCGATATCGGGAAAAACTCGCTTAATTCCGCCCACGGCTGATCGATATGCTTTTTCCTGCCCAAGTGAAACATTCATGCCAATGCCCTATGACCATTTAATTTACCGTTTGGGCGATTGATAATTTCACAAAATGCCCGCCAGTTTTCGATCGTTAACCAAAATATCATTCGGCCATTTCACTTGAAAGCCGTACATATCTAATTCCACCAACGACTGTACTATGGCAAGCCCAATCACGGAACTCAAGCCATCTAAAGGTTTTTAGGGATCTAACTGCCAATAAAAGCTTAAAAATAATCTGCCCGGCAAAAGGGGAAATCCATTGCCGTCCACGACGCCCACGCCCTGCACTTTGGTATTCTGCCAAGCAAAGATCACCTTTTGCAGCGTTTCAATATTATCCAATAAATACTGATTGGTTGAGGAAATCATCGGCTTTTAACGTGACACGATAAGGCTGCAAGGCTTGAGCTAAGCGCTGTTCATTTAGCAGTGGTAACTCAGGAATCAAATAAAATGATGATCGTCTCCAGTTCAAAAACATAAACCTTGCTGTTCCAGTTGTGCAACCTCATTTAACAATTCTGCTTTGTTACAGCCTCAAAAAGTGCGGTCAAATTTTTCCAATGAATTTTCTACGCCACCTGTAAGAAGTTCGATTAATTTTTGCCATGTGTATTCCTATAACTTGGGTTGGCTAATGCATTTTATCGGCGGTTATCATACGCTAAAATTCCCGTCTTTTTACAATTTTTCTTTCCAAAAGCAGGGGTGAATCTGTATAATCCGCCCGCAATATTTTTCATCATTAATCATAAGAGAGATATTGCAATGGCATTACGCATCCTAAAAAGAAGCACTCACGTTTGACGACGTTCTTCTCGTTCCCGCTCACTCTACCGTGTTACCTAACACAGCGAACCTTTCCACCCAATTAACGTCCACTATTCGCTTAAACATTCCTATGTTATCTGCAGCAATGGACACCGTAACCGAAGCGAAATTAGCCATTTCTCTCGCACAAGAAGGCGGAATCGGTTTCATTCATAAAAATATGACGATTGAACGCCAAGTAAATCGCGTCCGCAAAGTGAAAAATTTGAAAGCGGTGGTTTCCGATCCCATCACCGTTCCACCAAATTTAACTATCAGTGAGCTTAAAGCTATTGCGCAGAAAAACGGTTTTGCAGGGTATCCTGTAGTAGATGCCGACAAAAAATTTAGTAGGTATTATCACCGGCCGTGACACGCGTTTTGTATCCGATACAACTAAAACCGTAGCCGATTTAATGACCCCGAAAGATCGCTTTAGTAACTGTAAAAAGAAGATGCCCAACGGGAAGAAATTTTTCCAATTAATGCACGAACACCGTGTAGAGAAAGTATTAGTTGTGGACGATAATTTCAAATTGAAAGGCATGATCACCTTAAAAAGACTATCAAAAAAGCCGAACAAAAACCGAACGCTTGTAAAGATGAATTTGGTCGTTTACGCGTTGGCGCAGCCGCTGGTGCGGGCGCCGGTAATGAAGAACGCATTGATGCCTTGGTGAAAGCCGGTGTGGACGTCTTTAGCTTATCGACTCCTCACGGCCATTCCGAAGGCGTGTTACAACGCGTACGTGAAACCCGCGCGAAATACCTGAATCTACCGATTATTGCAGGCAACGTTGCCACCGCTGAAGGCGCTATTGCCTTAGCTGACGCCGGCGCCAGCGCCGTGAAAGTGGGGATTGGCCGGGTTCCATTTGTACCACCCGTATCGTCACCGGCGTGGGTGTGCCACAAATACCGCGATTTCCGATGCGGCGGAAGCCTTTAAAAAGATCGTGGTATTCCGGTGATTGCCGATGGCGGTATTCGTTATTCCGGCGACATCGCCAAAGCCATTGCGGCCGGTGCAAGCTGCGTGATGGTAGGTTCAATGTTCTGCCGGGACGAAGAAGCGCCGGGCGAAATTGAATTGTATCAAGGTCGTGCATTCAAATCTTATCGTGGCATGGGCTCTCTTGGTGCCATGGCGAAAGGCTCAAGCGACCGTTATTTCCAATCCGATAACGCTGCCGACAAATTAGTACCGGAAGGTATTGAAGGCCGTATTCCTTATAAAGGCTTGCTCAAAGAAATCATCCATCAACAAATGGGCGGCTTACGTTCTTGTATGGGCTTAACCGGTTGCGCCACTATCGACGAATTACGCACCAAAGCCCAATTCGTACCGGATCAGCGGTGCCGGCATTAAAGAAAGCCATGTGCATGATGTTACCATCACCAAAGAAGCGCCAAATTATCGCATGAGCTAATTTCGCATATAATAAAAAGTGCGGTCGGTTTTAAAAACGTTTTTAAATCGACCGCACTTTTATTCCTCATCCTCAAATAAACGCGTCAATTCTTTTTCTCGTAACAATAAACATTCACCGCACTTTATAATAAAAATCAAATCGTTTTAGTTCATGTTTAAAAACTTGCCTAAATTACTGATAAAACAATATGTTGTCTGATTTATGTAAAAGTATGTAATTTAGTAGAGCTATAATTGAACTCGCCTATAAAACCGCTATAATTACGCGAACTAAATCAATTTTTACTGTATGTTTTTATACAATTTCATCACCTAATTACCTAGATATAAAGGCCAATTTATGAATAAAAGTATTTAAAGTTATTTGGAATCACGCCACGCAATCATTCGTTGCTGTTTCAGAATTAACCAAAGCCCACAAAAAGTAAAATCCTCTCAAGATAAACGTCTATCAATTTCTACTATTCTAAAAACTTCCTTGCTAGCCTCCGTAACCCTTATTGGGGCAGGAAATGCCATGGCTGCAATTCCCGAGGGAACAGCCGCAACCGACGGAGTTAGCAATTGGTACTTCATCAAAGGCATCCGCCACCGGAGGGATTGCTTTAGGAAAAGTTCCACAACAGCTGCAAATTATGGTATTGCTATTGGTCTAAATGTAGTAGTGCCGAAAGGTAACGGTCAAAGTATCGCTATTGGTGGTGGCCGTGTGTCATTCGAAGGAGCAAAAAGCATTAGGGCGATCAATCGATTGCTATTGGTGGAAACACAAAAGCGAAGGGGCACTCGTCTATCGCTATCGGTGGTGATGACGTTGAGAGCGCTGCAGACCAAACAACCAAATATACTGATCCAGCAACAAGGGGAACCGAAGTTTCCGGCAAAAGTAAGTCAGGCATTTACCGCCTTAACCAATAAAAACCTTCAGATACCACAGTATTCAGATACTACTAGTGGTCACGCCGCCATTGCCTTTAGGGATGAAAGCCACAGCAGGTGATATTGCTTTGGCAATGGGTACATTAGCAACCGCATCAAAGACTAACTCTATTGCTATCGGTACTGGCGCAACAGCAAATCGTGATAATGCCGTAGCTATTGAGGGGCGGTGCAACCACAGAAAAAGCAGGTACTAAGCAAATCGAAAAATCCTATACCGTAAACGGTACGACCCATAACATTCACTTGGGAGGGCGGTGCAAACACCTTACCAGGGGATATTGTTTCCTTCGGTTCCGAAGGCTATGAACGCCAATTGAAGAATGTTGCTCCCGGTGAAGTAAGTGCTACATCAACCGATGCGGTAAATGGTTCACAATTAAATGCGGTAGCCAAAAAGTTGCGGGCGGTTGGTTTGTAACGGCAGGAAATATAGCCGGAGGTACCTCCAGTGGAGAATCCAAAACAAAGCGTCAAACCTGAAGACAGTGTGACGTTAAAAGCCGGTAAAATATGGATATCGCGCAAAGTAGTGGAGATTTTACATTCTCTGTTAGCCTAACCTTAAACGATATTTCAAGTATCAGTGGTCAAGGCACTAACTTGAATTTCACCGCTAACGGCTTAGGGTTTAAATAATAAAAATCACCGGTGTAGCAGGATGGTAGCGCGGCAACGGATGCGGTTAACGTACAGCAATTAAATGCCGTTAAAAACAACCCTATCACCTTTACGTCCAATACAGGGACAAGTGCGGTCAAAAATTAGGTGAATCTTTAAAAATTAAAGGGGACGGCAATGATATTACTGGTGTTTCTGCAGCTGATGACATCACCTGGCCTTAATAAATCAACAACAGTAAGTCAAGGTGATAACAAAGTCGTTACCGGGATGCGGTTTATAACGCGATTCAAGCGAGCCAAATGCGCTATTTCTCCGTGAGTTCTGCAAAACTAGGCAATAAAGACAACACGGGAGCAACCGGCAATGATGCTGTTGCTATCGGGCCTGAATCCACTGCCGGGGATTACGCTGTTGCTCTAGATGTAAACAGCAATTGCAAAGTCATGCCGGCTCTATTGCCGTGGGTTCTGAAAATAAAGCAGAAGCAGAGACGGTATCACAATCGGACGTTTTGCCTCTACAAATGGTGCAGACAACTCACAAAAGCATTGCCATTGGTGGAGGAAACTACCCTAACGCGGGAGCAAAATGCAACAGGCGATCAATCTATTGCCATTGGTGGAAATACTTATGCCAAGGGTAACTCCTCTGTTGCTATTGGTGCGACGATGTAGATAAAAGCGCAAAGACACAAACCAAATATACTGATCCAGCAAGCGGAACCGAAACGCAGACACAATTGAACAAGCCTTTAACGCCATTACCGGTAAAGCATTCAAAATGAGTACAAATAGCGATGGCCGAACAGGCAATATCGAAATGCCACAACCGGTGAATCCTCAGTTGCTTTGGGTACCAAAGCCATTGCCGGCGATATTGCCTTAGCATTAGGTACTAGCGCGGAAGCTGCTAAGACCAACAGTATTGCAATCGGTACGGGTGCAATTGCAAATCGCGATAACGCTGTGGCAATCGGTGGCGGCTCAACCACCGATAAACAAGGTACAAAACAAACCAACGATGACCCAAAAATGGTTTTACCTTAAACTGGGCTGCCGGCGATAAAACCTTACCGGGTGACATAGTTTCACTGGTTCTGAAGGTTATGAACGCCAATTGAAAAATGTGGCTGCAGGCGAAGTCACCCAAACATCAACCGGTGCAATTAATGGTTCCCAGCTTTTGCTGTCGCGCTGAAAATCGCTACTGCGGTTGGAATATTACCGCTGAAGCAGCGATGGTACGGCTAATAACCCCTGCTACAGTAAATGTCAAACCAAAAGACTCGGTGAAATTAAAAGCCGGGAAAAATATGGTGATTGATCAATCAACCAAAGATTTCAAATTCTCTGTTTCTCCTGCCTAACCGATATTACGAGCGTTTCCGGTGCGGGAACTACAATGGCCTTAAGTGCCAGCGGCATTACCTTAAACGATAAGAAAAATTAGCGGCGTAGCAAACGGCGTGGCTGACAAAGATGCGGTGAATGTATCTCAATTAAATGCCCTTAGTAATAACATCCATAAAATTGGGTGGTAATACCGGCACAACTAACGCACAAACATTAAACAAACAAGACGGTTTACAATTTAACGTGAAAAGGTGCTAATGAGCAACGACAAAAGCATCCGGTGCTGAAAGTAACCGTTGAAATGAGACGCTGACACCAAAAGCCAAAATCGATAATGCCGCAGATAACAACTTAGCAACATTACACCTAACGGCAAAAGTCATCACTGATTTGGTGGATATGGAAAACGGCGATAACACTGTTGTAAGCAATACCACAAACGCTGCCACCGGTAGAAAAAACATTTAAAAGTAAGTAAATGTAACTACTACGGCGTTAAGTGTAGATGAAACTAGTGGTACCGTGACTGCCCCTGCAGCAACAGATGCATCTAAACCGGTCACTGCAGATTCCAGTAGCAACTGCGATTAACAACGTAGCATGGAAAGCAGCAGGTAGCGGCAATGGCGCGACAGGTGATGTAACAGATACCATCAAAGCCGGCAATACAGTTACATTTGACGCAGGTGAAAACCTTGTGTTGACTCACACTGCCAATAAATTCGGTTTTGCTACTGCAAAACAAGGTTAACTTTGATAAAGTCACAGTAGGCACTGCAAGCATTAGCAAAGACCAAGGCATTGACGCCGGCAACCACAAAATCACCAATGTAACTGCCGGTGTTAATGATGCACTGACGCGTAAATAAATCACAACTAAACGAAATTGGCAAACAAAGCCATTACCTTTACCTCTAATTCAGGGTACAAGTGCGGTTAAAAATTAAGTGAAACCTTGCAAATCAAAGGAGATGGCACAGACATCAGCGGCGTATCTACAGCAGATGATATTACATTCAGCTAAACAAAGCTACTTCTGTCACTGCTAATGATGAGAAAGCTGTCACCAGCAAAGCGGTACACACAGCAATTCAAAATATCAATTTGAACACTGCAGGCAATAATGGCACAGGATCTGTGAACTTAGCCACTCTACGCTTTCCATTACAGGCGAAAATGGCATTACCACCACTGCAGCCAATAACGGTATCAAAGTAGGATTAGACGCTGATACCAAAAGCCAAAATTGATAATGCTGCAAATCGAAAATTTAAAGCATTACTACCTAACGGCAAAAAGTCATCACCGATTTGGTGGATATGGAAAACGGCGACAACACTGTTGTAAGCAATACCACAGACCCTGCCACCGGTAAGAAAAACATTTAAAGTGAATGTAACTACTACGGCGTTAAGTGTAGATGATAAACTAGTGGTACCGTGACTGCCCCTGCAACAACAGATGCATCTAAACCTGTCACTGCAGATTCCGTAGCAACTGCGATTAACAATACGGCATGGAAAGCGGCAGGTGGCGGCAGTGGCGTGACAACCGATGTAGCAGATACCATCAAAGCCGGCAAGACTGTGACATTTTTGACGGCAGGTGAAAACCTTATATTAACTCACACCGTCAATAAATTCAGTTTTGCTACTGCAAAACAAGTTAACTGATAAAGTCACCACCGGCAATACCGCGATTGATACCAATGGCTTGAAAGTTGGTGATATTACTGTGACCAATGCGCCAATTACTGTTGGTGGCACAATCGTGAATAATGTTAATGACGCCATTAATAAAACCGCAGAACAAGCCTTTTAAGACTTGACTGTCACCGGGTAACACAAATAACGACACCGGTAACGGCACTCAACAAAATTAGGGCTCTACTTTCAGCCATTGACGGCGGTTTTAACTGATGCTGCAAAAAGCGTCTACTGCGAAAAATGTTCGTACGGTTGTTACAGACAATAAAGTAGAAATTCAAATTGCAGAAAAACCGGGTTTAAAGAGGTTCAATTAGTTGATGGTAATAATGCCGTAAACTTAGCCCCAACGGCAGACGGTTTGAAAGTGAGCAAAGCTGATGGTTCGGACGCGAAAATCGGTGGTAGCTGAGGGTACCGAAGATAACGATGCAGTCAATGTTAAGCAGTTAAATAACCTGAAAGACAGCCCGTTAACCTTTGCCGGAGATGCCGGTACAAATGTGAAACGCAAATTAGGTGAAACCATCAATATCAAAAGGTGGGTAAACTGACGACAACAAACTTATTGACGGCAATATCGGTGTCATCGCAGACGGCACAGACACATTAAAGTGAAATTGGCGAAAGAGTTGAAAAACTTAACCAGTGCACAGTTTGTTGATGGAAATAACAATAATACTGTTATCAACGGTAACGGTATTACTATTACCCCCTGCAAACGGCGGTACGCAGTAAGTCTAACCAATACCGGTTTAGAATAACGGCAGTAACAAAATCACCAACGTTGCCGATGGCAAAGTTGCTGCAGATAGCAAAAGATGCTGCATCAATGGAGGCAATTACACTAAAAGCTACTCAAAGACCTAACTACCTGAGGTTTTGGTTTGAAAGCGCAAGACGGTAAAGAGTCTAAGAAAGCATTGGGTAATACCATTGAAGTTGTTGGTGATGATCAAAACATCTCCACTGAAATTGATGAAACCGATGCTACTAACAAAAACTTAAGTGAGAGTTATCTAAAGACTTGAACATCAACACGGTGACAGCAGGAACTGCCAAGTTGGATAGCAATGGCTTGAAAGTTGGTGATATTACCGTTACCAATGCGCCAATTACTGTGGGTGGCACAATCGTGAATAATGTTAATGACGCTATTAATAAAACCGCAGAACAAGCCTTTAAAGACTTGACTGTCACAGGTAACACAAATAACGACACCGGCAATAACGGCACTCAACAAAAATTAGGGCTCTACTTTAGCCATTGACGGCGGTTTAACTGATGCTGCAAAAGCGTCTACCGCGAAAAATGTTCGTACGGTTGTTACAGACAATAAAGTAGAAATTCAAATTGCAGAAAAACCGGAGTTTAAAGAGGTTCAATTAGTTGATGGTAATAATGCCGTAAACTTAGCCCCGACGGCAGACCGGTTTGAAAGTGAGCAAAGCTGATGGTTCGGATGCGAAAATCGGTGGTGTGGCTGAGGGTACCGAAGATAACGATGCGGTCAATGTTAAGCAGTTAAATAACCTGAAAGACAGCCCGTTAACCTTTGCCGGAGATGCCGGTACAAATGTGAAACGCAAATTAGGGTGAAACTATCAATATCAAAGGTGGTGAAACTGACGACAACAAACTTGTTGACGGCAATATCGGTGTCATCGCAGACGGCACAGACACGTTAAAAAGTGAAAATGGCGAAAGAGTTGAAAACTTAACGGTGCACAGTTTGTTGATGGAAATAACAATAATACTGTATCAACAGTAACGGTATTACTATTACCCCTCCAAACGGCGGTACGCCATGTAAGTCTCAACCAATACCGGTTTAGATAACGGCAGTAACAAAATCACCAACGTTGCCGATGGCAAAGTTGCTGCAGATAGCAAAGATGCTATCAATGGAGGCATTACACAAAGCTACTCAAGACCTAACTACCTTAGGTTTTTGGTTTGAAAAAGCGCAAGACGGTAAAGAGTCTAAGAAAGCATTGGGTAATACCATTGAAGTTGTTGGTGATGATCAAAACATCTCCACTGAAATTGATGAAACCGATGCTACTAACACTTAAAGTGAAGTTATCTCAAAGACTTGAACATCAACACGGTGACAGCAGGAACCACCAAGTTGGATAGCAATGGCTTGAAAGTTGGTGATATTACCGTTACCAATGCGCCAATTACTGTTGGTGGCACAATCGTGAATAATGTTAATGACGCCATTAATAAAACCGCAGAACAAGCCTTTAAAGACTTGACTGTCACAGGTAACACAAATAACGACACCGGCAATAACGGCACTCAACAAAAATTAGGCTCTACTTTAGCCATTGACGGCGGTTTAACTGATGCTGCAAAAGCGTCTACCGCGAAAAATGTTCGTACGGTTGTTACAGACAATAAAGTAGAAATTCAAATTGCAGAAAAACCGGAGTTTAAAGAGGTTCAATTAGTTGATGGTAATAATGCCGTAAACTTAGCCCCAACGGCAGACGGTTTGAAAGTGAGCAAAGCTGATGGTTCGGACGCGAAAAATCGGTGGTGTAGCTGAGGTACCGAAAGATACGATGCAGTCAATGTTAAGCAGTTAAATAACCTGAAAGACAGCCCGTTAACCTTTGCCGGAGATGCCGGTACAAATGTGAAACGCAAATTAGGTGAAACCATCAATATCAAAGGTGGTGAGCTGACGACAACAAACTTGTTGACGGCAATATCGGTGTCATCGCAGACGCGCCAGACACATTAAAAGTGAAAATTGGCGAAAGAGTTGAAAAACTTAACCAGTGCACAGTTTGTTGATGGAAATAACAATAATACTGTATCAACGCAACGGTATTACTATTACCCCTGCAAACGGCGGTACGCCGGTAAGTCTAACCAATACCGGTTTAGAATAACGGCAGTAACAAAATCACCAACGTTGCCGATGGCAAAGTTGCTGCAGATAGCAAGATGCTATCAATGGAGGGCAATTACACAAAGCTACTCAAGACCCTAACTACCTCATGGTTTTTGGTTTGAAAGCGCAAGACGGTAAAGAGTCTAAGAAAGCATTGGAATACCATTGAAGTTGGTGATGATCAAAACATCTCCACTGAAATTGATGAAACCGATGCTACTAACACTTAAAGGTGAAGTTATCTAAAGACTTGAACATCAACACGGTGACAGCAGGAACTACCAAGTTGGATAGCAATGGCTTGAAAGTTGGTGATATTACCGTTACCAATGCGCCAATTACTGTGGGTGGCACATCGTGAATAATGTTAATGACGCCATTAATAAAAACCGCAGAACAAAGCCTTTAAAGACTTGACTGTCACAGGTAACACAAATAACGACACCGGCAATAACGGCACTCAACAAAAGATTAGGCTCTACTTTAGCCATTGACGGCGGTTTAACTGATGCTGCAAAAGCGTCTCACCGCGAAAAATGTTCGTACGGTTGTTACAGACAATAAAGTAGAAATTCAAATTGCAGAAAAACCGGAGTTTTAAAGAGGTTCAATTAGTTGATGGTAATAATGCCGTAAACTTAGCCCCAACGGCAGACGGTTTGAAAGTGAGCAAAAGCTGATGGTTCGGATGCGAAAATCGGTGGTATAGCTGAGGGTACCGAAGATAACGAGTACGGTCAATGTTAAGCGGTTAAATAACCTGAAAGACAGCCGTTAACCTTTGCCGGAGATGCCGGGTACAAATGGAAACGCAAATTAGGTGAAACCATCAATATCAAAGGTGGTGAAACTGACGACAACAAACTTGTTGACGGCAATATCAGTGTCATCGCAGACGGCACAGACACATTAAAAGTGAAATTGGCGAAAAGAGTTGAAAAACTTAACCAGTGCACAGTTTGTTGATGGAAATACAATAATACTGTTATCAACGGTAACGCATTACTATTACCCTGCAAACGGCAGGTACGCCGGTAAGTCTAACAATACCGGTTTAGATAACGGTGGTAACAAAATCACCAACGTTGCCGATGGCAAGGGTTGCTGAAGATAGCAAAGACGCAGTCAATGGCGGACAATTACATAAAGCCGTAGATGACTAACCAACAAAGGCTTTGGCTTAAAAAGCCGAAGATGGTAACGAAGTCAAGAAAAGCTTAGGCGATACCGTCGAAGTTGTTGGCGCCGATAATAACATTTCACCAAAGTCGCTGATGGCAAAGTTCAGGTTGAGTTAGCGAAGAACCCTTGATCTCTGGTGAAAACGGTAGCGTGAAAAATGGGCGACACCACCGTTAATAAATGATGGTCTGAAAGTGGGTGACAAAGTTTCCGTGACTAAAGATGGCTTAAATGTTGGCAATGATGTAAAGTCACTGAAAACGGCTTAAAAAGCAGGGTGATATCGAGATCAATAAAGATACCGGTATTAATGCAGGCAACAAGTGATCGCTAATGTTGCTAACGGTAAAGTGGATAAAGACGGCAAGGAAGCCGTAAACGGTAGATCAATTACACGAAGTGAAAGAACTTGCCGCTCGTGGTTTGGGATAACCACTTCCGCCACAGGTAGCGGCACCGTTTCCGGAACAACCGTAACAACGGTAAAACCGGGCGATATGGTCACTTCCCACCGCAGGCAATAACATTGCTATTACGCAAAACGGTACACAAATTACCATTGCTACCAACGATGATATTCAGCGAAATCTATCGTAGAGATACAGTCAATGTAGGCGGTAAAAATACGGATGGTACCAATGGCAAAGATGGCGTGTTAACCGTTGATAGCGCAGATGGTAAGAACGGTGTAGCGCTTAACGGCAAAGATGGCTCTATTGCGTTTAAAGGTGCGAATGGTGTCACAGCTCTATTAGCGTTGCCGAGGCCCTGCAGGTGTAGATCCGCAAGATAGCAGCCAATAAACCACGTTTGAAAGTGGGTAACGAAAATGTTGCTACCCTAAACGATGGATTAAAATTCGGTGCAAATAGCGGTGATGTACATTCTGCTAAATTGAACACCCAAGTGAACGTAAAAGGTCACAAAGACAATTCCGATTGGGGTAACTTCGATGAAGGCAAAAAAATGTCATGACCAAAGTGGAAGGCAACACAATTACCGTCGCTATGGCGAAAGAATTGAACGTTGATTCCGTCACGACCAAAAGGTGGCACACGCATTGGAGACAATGGTTTGACCTTCGTAGATAAAGACGGTAATCAATTGGCAACAGTCCAAGTGTTAGCGCTAAAGGTATTAATGCAGGCAATACGCGAGTGACTAACGTTGCGCCGGGTCGCGTCACCAAAGACAGCAAAGATGCAATCAATGGCGGTCAATTACGCCGCGTTAACTGACGATGCTGTATAAATACAACGCGCTTGCCGGCCAGGTAAACCAAATGGGTAGACGTGTGAATGCTGGTGTGGCCAGCGCATTAGCAGACATCCCAATTACCACAAGCCTTCATGCCAGGTAAAGGCATGGTGTCTGTGGCAGCCGGTAACTACCAAGGTCAAAATGCTGTTGCAGTAGGGGTATCGAAAGTTTCTGATAATAGCAAATATATTATCCGACTTTCTGGTACTAGTAACTCCCAAAAGCAAAGTTGGCGCTGAGTAGGCGCCGAATGCATTTTTAATCAATAACTTATAGCAAAAGGCATGATAATTTCTGTGCCTGATAAACAACAACGAAAGTGCGGTCATTTTTGCTTCATTTTATTAGCCCCTTCTTATTCAAGATCTCTATCGACAACATTCATAATAAAAACCCACCGCACTTTTTCACGTTTGTTTTTAAAAGACAAAAGCAATCGTTTGCGCGAAAACTAAAAATCCACCAAAATTTCGCCCTTATTATTCTCTCTACAATTTTTCCCTCAGGATCCTCACATGGAACATGAACAGCAAACTGCCGAAGCGGATTTGGTCTATCGTTTAGAAGACAAACCGCCCTATTAATGCCCCTAGTCAGTGCCATTACGCATTTATTAGCGATTTTTGTCCCCATGGTCACCCTGCCCATATCGTCGGCGGTGCTCTTGGTTTACCGGTCCACATGACCGCTTATTTGGTCTCCATGGCCATGGTAGCGTCCGGTATCGGCACCTATATTCAAGTGCATCGTTTCGGTTTTATTGGCTCCGGCATGCTTTCCATTCAATCGGTAAACTTCTCTTTCGTCAGCGTAATGATCGCCGTCGGGATAAGCATGAAAGACAATGGTATTGATGAAAACACCATGATTTCCACCTTTGCTTGGCGTGTCTTTTTGTCGGGGCGTTTTCTTGTGTGCGCTGCCGCTTGGGTTCTACCTTATTTAAAGCGTGTTATCACCCCAACCGTCAGCGGTGTGGTCGTGTTATTAATCGGTTTAAGCCTGATTGACATCGGCATCACCGATTTCGGTGGCGGTTTTGGCGCCAAAGGCACGGAGGCGTTTGGTTCGTTGCAAAATATCGGCTTAGCCTCTTAGTCTTGGTTGTCGTACTCATTTTTAACTGTATGCGCAACCCGTTTTTACGCATGAGCGGCATTGCCGTAGGACTCATTGCAGGCTACATCGTAGCATTAACCTTAGGCATGGTTGATTTTTCACCGTTAAAAGACGTGGACTTTTTCACCATCCCTATGCCGTTTAAATATGGTTTTGCTTTTTGATTGGTCAGCCTTTTTGGGTGGCGGCCATCATCATTTTGTAAGCGTTTTTCGAAGCCGTTGGCGACTTAACCGCAACGGCGATGGTTTCCAGTCAGCCTTATGAAGGCGAAGAGTTTCCGTCAACGTTTACGCGGCGGGGTCTTTGCTGATGGATTAGTTTCTGTGATTGCCACCGCGTTAGGGTTCCCTACCGCTTACCACCTTTGCCCAAAAATAACGGCGTGATTCAAATGACGGGCGTAGCTTCCCGCCATGTAGGGAAATTTATCGCGGCTATTTTGGTGTTATCTGGTTTATTCCCGATTGTCGGTCGCGCTTTCACCACCATTCCAAGCCCGGTACTCAGCGGCGCTATGCGTGTAATGTTTGGTCTCATTGCCATTGCCGGTGTACGAATCATCATGACTCACGGCATCAACCGATCGTGAAGCCGTCATTGCTGCAACGGCCGTCGGCGTGAGGCTTAGGTGTCGCTTTTGAGCCGGACGTATTCAAAAATGTTGCCTGAAGTCTTCCGTAATGCCATTGCGGCAGGCGGAATTACGGCAGTGGTGTTAAATTTAATTCTGCCGCGTGATAAACAGGATAAAAAGTATTTATTTGACCGAAAAATAAACGAATAGTACGATAAAAGTGCGGTGATAAAAGCATCTAAAAACGTTGTGATTTATCACCGCACTTTTCTATGATCTATTTTCAAGTTTTTCCATATAAAGCCGTTTACAACCGCTTTATTTTTCGCTAAATTCTTCCGTAACTTATTTAAAACCTAAGGAGATATTATGGATTTAATCATCGGGTTAGTGGCGATTATTCTGGTCGCTTACTATATCGTGAAAGGCTAGTTCCGCTACGGGCGTGCTCATGTTCGGCGGTTTAGTATTGTTATTGATTTCTGTGTTAATGGGACATTCCATTTTGCCGGAAAACGTGAAAAGCACCGGCTCAGCCTATTTCCGACATTCTTGAATATGTAGAAATATTTGCTTTCCAACCGCAGTGGCGGGTTAGAGCTTAATGATCGCGATCTTATGCGGTTTCTCCGCCTACATGACCCACTTAGGCGCCAACGACATAGTGGTAAAAATCGTTTTCCATGCCGTTAAAAATATCCGTTCCCCTTACATTCTTATGGTATTCGCGTATTTTTCTCGCCTGTTTGATGTCCTTTGCGGTGTCCTCTGCAACGGGCTTGGGCGTGTTATTAATGGCAACCTTATTCCCCTGTTATGGTCAACATGGGCATTTCTCGTGGCGCGGCAGCAGCCGTTTGCGCATCACCAATTTCCATCATCTTATCGCCAACCTCCGGCGATGTGTGGTGTTGTCGGCGGAGATTTCAAACAATCATTAGTGAATTCGCTTTTCCACCAGCCTGCCGGTGTCCATTGTAGCGATTTGTGGTATTGGTACCGCCCATTTCTTCTGGCAACGTTATTGGATCGCAAAGAAAAAGTGGACGCAAAACCGGTCGACATGTCCGAAATCAGAACCGATGTACCGACCTTTTACGCTATTTTGCCATTATTACCTATCATCGGTGTAATCCTGTTTGACGGTAAATGGTTTAACTTACCTGAATTACACATCGTCACCGTCATTATTCTTTGCTTTGTGATCACCGCAGTCATCGACTTCATACGTAATTTCAGTGCGAAAAACCTTCGACAATTTAGTGATTGCCTATCGCGGCATGGCAGATGCCTTTGCCGGCGTGGTGATGTATTGGTTTGCCGCCGGCGTGTTCGCACAAAGTTTGCACCATTGGCTTTATCACTAATCTGATTAATTCTGCCCAATCCTTCGGTGGCAGCGGAATGTTTATGATGTTAGTCTTGGCGGTGATTACGATTTTTAGCCACCATGGCAACCAGCTCGGGCAATGCGGCATTCTATGCCTTCGCCGAATTAATTCCAAAACTTGCCACCCAAATGGGCGCAAATTCAGCCCTATTTAACCGTGCCAATGTTACAAGCCCAACTTAGGTCGCGGCTTATCCCCGGTGTCCGGCGTTGTGGTTGCCGTATCCGGTATGGCAAGAATTTCCCCATTTGAAATTGTCAAACGAATGTCCGTACCAATGGCTGTCGGTTTCATTTTGCGTGATTATCGCCACCAATTTCTCATTCCGGCGGCTTAATCGCCTGCACTTAAAGTGCGGTGAGTTTTTCGCAGCGTTTCGACATTATGCAGCAGTTACACAAAGCTGAAATGACGGTCACCGAGCTTGTCGAAGTGTAAGTCATTTCAGTCGATAAAAATGAATGTCTTCGACAAGCTCAGCAAGCGTTTTGTGCATTTCTACATAATACCGCAACGTTTTAAAAACGCGCCGAAAAACCCACCGCACTTTTGTGTATAATTCCCGCTCGATTCCTTTTTCATTATCTGCAGGTACTCAAATCGCTTTGCCGCCATCCTGTTGGTCATCGGCTGTATTTTATTCGGACTCGGCAGCTTATCGTCAAAATTTGTCCCCTGTTGGTGCCCTACGCCATCGCTTTTTGGCGTTTGCTTATCGCATCGGGGATTTTTGGGTATTAATGAAACTTTCACCGTAAGCCCATTCCCAAAGCGCCAAAAGCAATATTGGGCAGCTGCTTCCGGCGTGATTTTAGCGTTTGACTTTTAGCCTTTTGGCATGAGAGTATTACGCTGTCGGCCCGGCATTTCACCTTGCTAAACAGCCTCAAATTTTTCTTTCTGGCATTTATCGGTTGGTTGTTTCTTTCCAAGAACGGCAAAAGTAAATTGCAACGGATAAGTTTGTTTTATCGCCACTATCGGTGTCCTGCTTATTACCAGTCCCGAGTTGCAACATAACTTCAAAGCAGGCAGGCATTTTCATCGGCCTACTCTCCGGCGCCTGTCTCGCCGCCTCATGCAGCCATCCGCCAAGCACACAGCATTGAACCGATTTCCATTTTTCCATTAATGTGGCTTATCAGCTTCAGCGGCGCTGTAGCGTTACTATCCTGCGCTTATTTTTAATGCCGATTCCTCTACCCAACCACGCTCACTGACATCGGCTTTAATCCTGATTTATGGCGTGGTTATGCAAATGTATTGCCTGGGGTATGATCGCCTCACAACATACCTCTACTCAGCCTAAGCTAACAGGATTATTGTTACTCACCGAACCCGTCGCCGCTCTCGCCATCGACGCCTTTTTATTACACAAACCCATCAACACATGGTCAATGGCTCGGCGCCTTTTTAACCTTAGTCGCAATTTATTTGGGCTCATTAAAAACAAGTAAAAAACAACCGCACTTTATGCACAAAACGCCGCAATCGTTTACGTTAGATGGGGAAATGGTAGAATGCGCCACCGCTTTTGGTGCGCGATACAGTGTGTTGTCATAAAAAGTGCAGCCCAAATTTAATCCAGAATACATAGAAATTTTTAAGCAAGATTCATAATATCAATTGTTAGAGATGACCAACATCCACGACCATAAAATCCTCTATCCTCGACTTTGGTTCCCAATACACCCAACTTATCGCCCGCCGTACGTGAAATCGGTGTATTGCGAGCTTTGGGCGTGGATGTCACCGAACAACAAATTCGTGATTTCAACCCAACGGGGATTATTCTTCCGGCGGCCCGGAAAGCACCACAGAAGAAAAACAGCCCGCGTGCCCCTGAATATGTCTTTAGTGCCGGTGTTCTGTACTAGGCATTTGCTACAGTATGCAAACCATGGCGATGCAGCTTGCGGCTTAACAGAAACCTCGATCATCGTGAGTTTGGTTAAGCTTCCGTTTTAATGGAAAATCCGACCGCACTTTTCGCCCATTTAAATGATGGCGACAGCAAATTGACGTGTGGATGAGCCACGGCGATGAAAGTCACCCGCTTGCCACAAAATTTCCAAATCACCGGCACCACGCCGACCTGCCCGAATTGCGGCAATGTCTGATGAAAGCCGTCATTTCTACGGCGTGCAATTCATCCGGAAGTCACACACACTAAAAGGGCTTGGAATTATTAACTACTCGTAGTGAACATTTGTGGTTGCGAAACCAAATGGACCGCCGAAAAACATTATTGAAGACGCTGTTGCCCGTATTAAAGAGCAAGTGGGCGATGACGAAAGTCATTTTAGGTTTATCCGGCGGCGTGGATTCTCTGTGGTAGCCTTATTATTACATCGTGCTATCGGTAAAAACTTACACCGCGTATTTGTGGATAACGGTTTACTCCGCTTGCACGAAGGCGATCGGCGATGGAAATGTTTGGCGACAAATTCGGTTTGAACATCACCCGCTGGATGCTGAAAGCCGTTTCTTAGGTGAACTTGCAGGCGTATCCGATCCGAAGCAAAACGTAAAATTATCGGTAAAGTGTCGTGGATGTGATGATGAATCGAAAAACTGACAAAAGTGAAATGGTTGGCACAGGGCACCATTTATCCTGACGTAATCGAATCTGCCGCCAGCAGACAGGGCGAAAGTCCCATGTCATTACAATCCCACCACAACGTAGGCGGCTTGCCTGATTATAGTGAAACTTGGCTTAGTCGAACCGTTGCGTGAATTGTTCAAAGATGAAGTGCGCAAAATCGGCTTAGCGCTCGGTTTACCGGCTGGAGATGATCAATCGCCACCCATTCCCGCCCGGCTTAGGCGTACGTGTACTCGGTGAAGTGAAAAAGAATACTGCGATTTATTACGCCGTGCCGATGCGATCTTTATCGAAGAATTACGCAACAGCAGTTGGTATGAAAAACCAGCTAAAGCCTTCAGTGTATTCTTACCGGTGAAATCTGTAGGCGTGATGGGCGACGGACGTAAATATGACTGGGTGATTTCCTTTTACGTGCCGTAGAAACGATTGATTTTATGACCGCACATTGGGCACATTTGCCTTATGATCTGTTGGGAAAATCTCCAACCGCATCATCAATGAAGTAAACGGTATTTCCCGCGTAGTCTATGACATTAGTGGCAAACCGCCTGCGACGATTGGAGGGAATAATTTGCGCTCTGTAATATATAAAACCCTGAGAATTCAGGGTTTTTATATAAAATGCATAATCCAAGTTATTTACACCCGAATCTGTTATTGAATAAGATTCGCACAATAAAATCTACTCTATTTATTTCAATTTATTCACTAAGGAATCAGTATGTTAAAACCCTAACTCTGTCGAAAACTCAAAAGCATTTGTAAAAATACGGTTTTGTTGCTTTAGGAGCAATGGCTATTATTGTGGCGTTAAATCCTATTTTACCGTAGATGCCGGTGAAAAAGGCGTTATTCGCCGTTTTGGCGAAACCATTCAGGTAGTTGACGCCGGTTTGGGATTCAAAATTCCTGTTGTTGATAGTCTTATTACACTTTCTACCCGCGACCAATCATTGTCATTTGCTACTCGTCGTAAAGATGGTGAAGTGGGCCACGGGTTAAACGCTTATACACGAGACCAACAATCAGTAAATGCCGCTTTAACCATAACTTATACGTGACGGATCCTATTGGTGTTTACGATCGCTATCGCACTATTGAAAATATGGTAACTCAAATTATTGAGCCGCGTGTACGTCTCAAGTTGAAACAACATTTGGTCAATTTACCGTACAAACTAGCATTACCGAGCGAGCCAGACTGTCCGACACCTTGCAAAAATAACATTAGAAAGGCCTTAGAAGGTCAGCCTATCAGTGTAAACAGCGTACAGCTTTCCGAGATTAAATATTCTGATGCTTATGAAAAAGGCATTGAATTATCTATGTAGAAAAATATTGAAATTCAAACAAAAGAACGTCAATTAACCATTGCCCAAAAAGAAGCGGAAATTATTCGCACACAAGCTCAAGCAGAAGCCGATGCACAAATCATTCAAGCTCGTGCAGAAGCAGAAAAAGTGAAATTACAAGGTGAAGCGGAAGCACAAGCGATTAAAGCGAAAGGGGAAGCGCTAAGAGAAAATCAACAGATTGTCTCCTCACTGCGGCGGAAAGATGGGACGGCAAGCTCCCTGGAAACTATAGCTTCCAAATAGTACAGTTCCTTTTATTCAAAATGCCAAACAATGTAGCTAACAACAAGTTATCTAAATTAAAATAGGCACAGAAACGTGCCTATTTTATTCATAAACAACAAAAATTAAATATGAAGATAAAAATTGAAAGTAACGGAAGAAGTGAAATTTTGGATTAGGCGGTGAACTAAGCAGAATTGGTCTTAACAGTAAGCGGTTTATCATGGTCGCATCCCTGCGGGTTTTCTACCAGTCCACCATTGATAGAGGATGATGGTTTGTAGTTGCGACATAAAACTCATACCAAAGTGTTTTATACCTTAGCCGCTTATTTCAGGAGACCAATCCTGGACTTTCAAACATCTTATTCTGAAAGTAGTTACATCATAAAAATCGTTTTTAGCCGATTGTCAACCGTGCTTTAATATATATTTATGTTAATTTTTCATAGTTCTTTTTGAATAATAACAATAAATTACCGTGATTACAGAGTGTTACCTGGTGTAACCAGATGAATTTTTATGACTTTTTATGAAAAACACATAAAATAATCGGTCTAATTGCACCGCCTTTGAAATCTTGTTAAAGTGCGGTACAAATTTTTCACAAAATTAGGAATCACATGAGTCAAGAATACTTAGATTTTGAATTACCCATTGCCGAACTCGAAGCGAAAATTGAACTTACGCTCCGTAGTTGACCAAGATAACGAAATTAATCTTGATGATGAAATTGCCCGCTTACAGAAAAAGTATTGAATTAACAGAAAAACCTTTGCTAAAATTTAGATGCGTGGAAGTTTCAAAAATGTCCCGCCATCCAAAACCGTCCTTATACTCTTGACTATATTGAACATATTTTTACCGAATTTGAAGAACTTGCCGACGATCGCGCCTTTGCTGACGATAAAGCTATTGTCGGCGGTTTGGCCCGTTTAGATGGCAAAACCGGTAATGGTTATCGGCCACCAAAAAGGTCGCACGGTAAAAGACAAAGTGAAACGCAACTTTGGTATGCCGGCACCGGAAGGTTATCGCAAAGCGTTGCGCTTAATGCAAATGGCTGAACGTTTCAAATTGCCGATTATTGCTTTTTATCGACACCCCGGGAGCTATCCGGGTGTGGGTGCGGAAGAACGCGGCCAATCTGAGGCAATCGCCCGCAACTTGCGTGAAATGTCCATATTAAAAGTACCTGTAATCTGTACCGTGATCGGCGAAGGCGGTTCCGGTGGGGCATCAGCTATTGGTGGGCGATAAAGTCAATATGTTGCAATATTCCACCTACTCCGTTATTTCGCCCTGAAGGCTGTGCATCTATTTTATGGAAAAGTGCCGACAAAGCATCAACCGCAGCTGAAGTGATGGGTTTAACGGCCACGCGCTTAAAAGAATTAGGCCTGATTGATAATATCATTACCGAACCACTCAGGCGGTGCTCATCGCACTATGCAGAAATGGCACAAAAATCTGAAAAACGTCTGCTTGCTGATTTAGAAGATCTGAAGTTTTAGATGCCGAAAAATCTGTTGGATCGTCGTTATCAACGTTTAATGAGCTACGGTTACGTGATAGAAAAATAATAAAAATAAAACCGTATTTGCTGTTTTTAAAGGGATTTAAAAGGAGAAAATAACAATGAAAAACGTACTTTCAATTCAGTCTCATGTGGTTTACGGCTATGCTGGTAATAAGTCGGCGACATTCCCAATGCAGCTCCTTGGTGTAGATGTTTGGGCATTAAATACCGTGCAATTTTTCTAATCATACGCAATACGGCAAATGGACGGGGATCGTCATTCCGAAAGAACAAATTGCTGAAATTGTGCGTGGAATCGATGAAATTGATGCGTTGAAAAGATGTGATGCGGTAGTTTCCGGCTATTTAGGCTCTGCAGAACAAATCGATGAAATCATCAGCCGTGCATAAAAATTAAAGCCATCAATCCTAATGCGCTTTATTTATGCGATCCCGTTGGGCCATCCGGACAAAAGGCTGTATCGTTGCCGATGGTGTGCGCGAAGGCTTAATCAACATCGTATCGGAAGCCGATATCATTACGCCGAACTTGGTAGAGCTACGTGAATTAAGTGGTTTACCGGTAGAAAATTTTTGAACAGGCACTGACTGCCGTTCAAGCCATCTTGGCGAAAGGTCCGAAAAAGAAAGCGTTAGTGAAACATTTGAGCAAAGTAGGCAAAGACGCGTCTCAATTTGAAATGCTATTGGCAACCTCAAGGTGTATGCATCTTTCCCGTCCATTACACCCGGTTTGATCGTGAGCCGGTAGGTGTGGGCGATTTAACCGCCGGTTTATTCTTGGCCAATTTGCTGAACGGAAAATCAGATGTGGACGCTTTTGAGCATATGGCAAACGCAGTCAATGAAGTCATGCGAACCACGTTAGGAACGTGGCGAATAGTGAATTACAAATCATTGCAGCCCGAGATCTCATTATCAACCCGCGTAGTCACTAAAGCACATCGCGTAACGCTTCAACTTCCTCCTGTTCCACGGGAGGAAATTTTATCCGCCTATGCTTCTTGAACAATTCTCACAGCGACTCCAGCAACTTGCCCCGAACCAAACACAATTTCTTGATCGGTTTCAGTGGAGGACTGGATTCCACTGCACTCTTGCCTTATTCGCAAAAACCCGTGAAAATCAACCGCACTTTCGTTGCGCGCCATTCATATTCATCACGGGCTAAGTTCAAACGCCGATGCTTGGGCAACCTCATTGGTGAAAATCTCTCGCCGACATCTCCAAATTCCGTTGTTGATCCAACGGTCAACGTGAATATAGCGAACGGCATTGAAGCCGGTGCCCGTCAGGCGCGTTATGGAAGCCATTGCAATACATATTTTTGCAAGAATGGTTGGCTCACAGCACATCATCTGCAAGATCAGACGGAAACTTTTTCTTGCCTTAAAAACGCGGTAGCGGGTGCAAGGCTCTGAGTGCAATGCAAGCCCAAAGCACGGTTTTACAATGTGCCGATTTTTCGTCCACTGTTATCTTTTTAATCGTCAGCAACTGCTCAATTTTGTGCAACAACAAGGGATCACGTGGATCGAAGACGCAAAGCGCCGACAATCAATACGATCGCAATTTCTTACGCAATCATCCCCGCCCGATTTACGTCAACGTTGGGGGCATTTTTGACTCGGCCGTGCAACGTCAGTACAAATATTGTTAGCGAACAGCAGCAACTGTTAAATGAATTACTGGCAGAGGAATATCAAAAACGTTGATAAACTGACCGCACTTTTAAAGTGCAACACTTTGCCGATTATTCGGCGATTAAACAACGTGCCCCTGTTGCGCTTTGTATACAAGAATGCGGCGTTGCCATGCCGTCATTGGTGCAATTAGAACACCCTAATTTCCGATGTAGTGCCAAGCCTGATACACAAACCCACAATTTCGATTAGAAAATAACATTGTGCGTCGGTATCAACACAAGCTGTTTCTCACACCGATTTTCGCCGACATTTCATCAAAACGATATTGAAGCGGAATTGATAAACCCATGGCGTTGCCCGATAATCTTGGAACGCTTCGGCTGCACAAAACACCGCAGAAAATGACCGCACTTTGGCATGATGAAAACGGCAACATATATAAAGAAACCTTGAGCGTTACGTAGAGGAAACGAAAGTTTGATTCGTTTTTGGTTATTCGGGCAAAGTGAAATTAACCCTCAAAGGGTAAGTGAATCAAGATATTAAAAAAAGTGTGGCAGAATTTGAACGTGCCGCCTTGGCAACGCCAACGGATTCCGCTGATTTTTCTACGATGATAAGTTGCAAAGTGCGGTCGGTACCGTTTCCCAAGATTACAGCAATAGGCGCATACCATGCGCCTTTGTTGCTCTTTATCAAATGACTTAAATCGCCCAACCACAGCGTAGAATGCCACTAAAACAACGGCAATCACCACTGTGCCGACGTTTAAGCGTTTCGCATCGCCACCACATCTCGACCGATAACCAACGTTGCAAAACCCAACATAATGCCGGTGACAATATTGGCGGTTAATACGATGAACACCGCGCAAATTAAACCGCTCATGGCGCCGACAATATCATCAAAGTTTAACTTGCTCACGTTACTTAACATGAGTAACCCCTACATACATCAACGCCGGTGCGGTGGCGTAATTTGGGACTAAAAAGGCTAACGGTTGGAAGAACAACATTAACAGGAACAATACGCCGACCACGATAGCGGTAATGCCGAGTTTTGCCCCCGGCGGCAGTGCCTGCGGCAGATTCAATATAAACCGCAGCAGGCGCCGTACCGAAAAATACCGGAAAATAAGCTGCTGATGGAATCGGAGGTCAAGGCTTTCCGCCATTGATAATTTGACCGCTTTTTATCTAACAAACCTGTCGGCCTGCCACCGCACGAATGGTGCCGGTAGCGTCAAAAACAACAGTCATCACGAGGGCGAATACGACAGGTAAAATTGCCGGTCGTAACGCGCTAAGCACATCTAATTTTAAGAATAGGATTCATCACCAAACGATGGCATTTTAAAAATTTTACCGTCAAAAGTCACATTCGGATCGAAAATTAAACCAATAATGGTAATGGCAATAATTACCCATAAAATACCACCTTTAACTTTTCTTTTTCCAACCCACTAATCAACGCTAAACCAATTAATGACATCATGACAGGAAATGCGGTGAAGCTACCTAATTTCACCGGCAAACCATCTGATTGCCAACCACTAAGCCTCACGCCATTGGCGGCGATTAAAAGCAAGAACAAACCAATACCGATGCCCTGCACCATGTGCAACACCTATCGGTAAATTACGCAAAATCCAAGCACGAATCCCCGTCGCGGAAATCAGAGTGAAAAACACCCATTAAAAAGACCGCACCTAACGCCACGGAATACTGACTTCGCCCAATAACCAAACTAAAAAGCAGTAAACGCAGTAGAAATGGCACAACCGATTGCCATCGGCGCATTTTGCCAAAAGCCGATTAAAAATGGAGCCAAGGCCCGCAACCAAACGAGGTGGCGATAAAGACGGATTCCGCCGGAAATCCCGCCGCACTTAACATATTCGGCACGACAACAACGGAATACACCATGGCAAGAAAAAGTGGTTAAACCGGCAACATATCCCTTTTGCGACACGGTGGAGTCGCGTTTAGTCAACTCAAAACGTTGTTCTAACGCACTGGATTGTGAAGATGACATGAAAATTACCTTTTTAAAATGAAGGAAAGATTAAGGAGGCCGTATTTTACCGAAAGCAGGAGAAGTAAACGTTTGCGCAAATATTCTCGCATAAAATTTTACGTTATTTCGAAACGTCTCGCAACCCATTGTAGTCCAAAAGACTTGTATGCCTTGGATAGGGATAATTTTTCTGATTAAAATCAATCGGTGCGCATACTGACGGGCAATTTAATCTTCATTATTTAAAAGGAAATAGAATGACTGGTTTTAGTAACAGGCGGTGCCGGCATATCGGTCTGGCCACACAGTCGTCGAATTATTAAAATGCGGGCAAAGAAGTGGTAGTTTTAGACAACCTTTGCAACTCCTCACCGAAATCGTTAGAGCGGGTTAAAGAAATTACAGGAAAGACTGTGAAATTTCTAGTGAAGGGGGATGTGATTGATCGTGCATTGTTACAAAAATCTTTTGCCGAAAATACAATCATTCGGTCATTCATTTCGCCGGCTTAAAAGCAGTTGGCGAAAGTGGGCAAAACCTGCTGAATATTATTTAAACAACGTAAACTGGCTCCCTCGTCTTGGTACAAGAAATGAAAAAGCCGGCGGTGGAATTTTGTATTCAGTTCTTCCGCCACCGTTTATGGCGATCCCGGGAAATTATCCCGGATTACAGAAAGCTGCAGTAGGCGGCACTACCAACCCGTATGGCACTTCCAAGTTTATGTAGAACAACCCTGCGCGATATGCCAGCGCGAACCAAAAATTCAGTATGACCATTTTGCGCTATTTCAATCCTGTGGGGCGCGCATGCAAGCGGCTTAATCGAGAGGACCCAAATGGCATTCCGAACAATCTCTGCGCTTACATCAGCCAAGTAGCAATCGGTAAGTTACCACACTTTCCGTGCTTTGGTAGCGATTGATGACCCCACGACGGCAGGTGAAAGCGATTATATTCACGTTGCAGATTTGGCCATCGGTCACGAAGTGCTGGATCGCCATCAAGACGATGCCGGTTTGCACATTTATAACTTGGGCACCGGTAGGGTTATTCCGTGTTGAGATATGGTAAAACGCCTTTGAACAGGCGAACGATATTCAAATTCCGTATAAATTGGCTGATCGTCGTCCGGGGCGACATTGCCACTTGTTATTCCGATCCGAGTTTTAGCGGCGAAAGAATTAGGCTGGAAAGCGGAACGAGGATTAACAGAAATGATGAAAGATACATGGAATTGGACATAACCCGAAAGGTTATAGAGATTAATCGCCATGCACGAGCTCTCTTTGTGCCAAAAACATCATCGAAATTGTTGAGCAACAATGCAAACAGTATATCGTCAACAAAGTGACCGACCTCTGGCTTGAGGTCGGCGCACTTTTCTAGCATTGAACCGAGCGCCTTGGAATTTAGTTTGAATGACCATAAAGGCACTCCTGCCGAAAATTGCAAACCGTACGCATTTAATTCCTATCCCGGCTATGCTTGCGTTGGAATTGCAAAACACCTGTTGAAATTCAAGCCAATAACAGTACTTTCGCTCAAATTGCGGCGTGGTAGTATATTTGCAACGCCAGTGAGCATGAACTACGAATCAAAGAAATTGCTGTTGAATAACCCATGACAACTCCAGCCTCTAACCCAACCCTTGTAAGCCAAATTTTCAGCCGTAACATGTTGATTTGTGTTTTACCGACTTTAGCCCAGGTCTCCTCATTTGTTTTATTGCAAATGTTGCCGGTAGTGGCTGACGGATAAAGGGCTTTCTGTTGAACTGATCGGCGTAGTGACGGGGGTTACCCTTCCCCGTCACGGCTTCAATTTTTATGGGCCCCCTTATCGATCGCTATTTTCCAAACTTTCTAGGGCGGCGGCGGAACTGGCTGCTTATTTCTCAAACTCATTTTACTGATTTTACTTATGCCATTAGCCAATCTCGATCCGGAGTTCACAAATTAACTATTGTGCGAATATCGCTTTTCTCATTGCTTTCTTCTCAGCAACCCAAGATATTGTACTCTGATGCCCATCGACGTGAAATTTTCAACGGACAAAGAACTTGGCTTGGGCAACACCATCCACATTAATGCTTTCATCGTGCCGCGGGCTTAATCTCGGTGGGCTGTCTTTATCTCGCCACCCGCCTCCCCTTTGGGAAACGGTTTTTATTGACCGCACTAGCGCTATTCGGTTTGTTTATGACCTTATTTCTCGCCAAAGAACCGAAAACTGCTGTTCAGATCGCGACAAAACCATTCTATCTTGCTCTCATCCCGCTTCAGGAGTTCTTCAGCGGTGTGGCACAAGCTCGGGCTTTTTGTTTTCCATTTTATATAACCGGTGATTCCTTCGCCACCACGCGCAAAACCAAATTTATCTATGATATGGGCTTTAGCAAGATGACATCGCCATCGTAGTAAAAAGTACGTCACTCTGCCAGCATTTCCGCCGGACTGCGGGCGCGGCACTAGCGATAAAACTCGCAACAACCGTGCGCTGTGGGTCTTTGCTCCTAGCAATTAATCACCATCGGCGGATTTGTTTGGTTGGCAGGATTCGGACATTTTGCACAAAATTACCGCTGTCGAACTATGGAAACCTCGGCTTCGTGATTGCCGCCGAATACATCGGCGTGGGCTTCGGGAACCGCCGCTTGTCGCATTCATGGCACGGGAAACCAATCCGCTTTACACTGCTACACCCAATTGCGTTGTTCACCAGTCTTTCCGCTGCGTTACCAAGCGAGGTCGGCATGTTGTCGGCTATTTGGTCAAAGCGGTGGGCTACTATAATTTCTTCTGGATCTGTTTTATTGCTTGCTGTACCCTGGAATGCTTTGTTTATTCTCGGCAGCTCCGTGAATGAGAAAGAACAACTCTCCGGCTAGAAGGTTGACTTTAAGGGCAAATTAGGCAACCATATCGGTGATTTTATAAAACATCTTCGAAACTCACCGCACTTTTCTTACCATTCAACCAAAAGTGCGGTCATTTTTGAAACTGTCATTTAAAAGAGGACAATATGAAAATGATTTCATTAGGCGCGCCGGGCGCGGGAAAAGGCACTGTTATCAATTATCATGAATAAGTCACATCCCGCAAACTTCTATCTGGCGATATGTTACGACTCCGCCATCAAAGCCGGTAAAATCGAATTAGCAAACGTCAAAACCTGAATGGATGCAGGTCAGCTCGTACCGGATGATTTAATCATTTCTCTTGTGAAAAGAACGCTAGCACAACCTGACTGCGCCAAAGGTTTCTTTGCTTGACGGTTTCCTCGTACCATTCCGCAAGCGGACGCATTAAAATCTGCCGGCATTATATTGATTGCGTGTTGAATTTGATGTGCCTGATGAGCCATTAGAACGCATGAGCGGTCGTCGTGCACACCAACCGTCCGGCTGTTCTGACCACGTTATTTACAACCCACCGAAAGTGAAGGTAAAGATGATGTCAATGGCAAGATCATCATCCGCGCGATGACAAACCGGAAACCGTGTTAGACCGCTTGAAAAGTCTATCACAGCACCACCAAACATTAGTGGACTACTACAAGCAGAAGCCAAAGCGGGCAACACTCAATATTTCCGCTTAGACGGTACCCAAAAAGTAGAAGATGCTCAGCAAAGAATTAGATAAAATTTTAGCTGAATCAATAATAGCCATTCCTCAAAGGAATGGCTTTTGTCATTAATAAACAAGGAAAAACAAAAATTTAATTTTATTAATAGGGAATGTGGCTGGGGTACTAGGATTCGAACCTAGAATGCCGAGATCAAAACCCGGTGCCTTACCGCTTGGCGATACCCCAATAGAAAGTGTACTGAAAATAGAATTTGAAAATAGTATGGCTGGGGTACTAGGATTCGAACCTAGGGAATGCCGAGATCAAAACCCGGTGCCTTACCGCTTGGCGATACCCCAACAACTATATTGATATCAATGAAATGAATGGTGCGGGACGAGGGACTTGAACCCACACACCTCGCGGCGCCGGAACCCTAAATCCGGTGCGTCTACCACTTCGCCAGTCCCGCAATATGGTGGCTATGACGGGATTCGAACCTGTGACCCCAACATTATGAGTGTTGTGCTCTAACCAACTGAGCTACATAGCCATTTATTTGCATATCTCATTGACTTTTGCGGAGCGTATTATGCGGATATAGACCCTATTCGTCAACCATTTTTATTAAAAATAAATATTTTCGGAACATTCGAATCGAGATTAAACAAATCGTATTAATTTTATTCATAAGCTCGCGATAGAAACCTACTCATTCCTTTGATCTGTTGATAAAGCCAATATCTCAAAAACATTGTTTTGACCGCACTTCACAGCCTGAGTGTTTTTATTCCTCAATCAAACGACGCAACAAACTGCCGTCATACAATGCACGCTTAACTAAAGCAAAGGCACCGATGACATCTTCATTGTCTAATTCGGATGCTTCTAACGGCGTATTTTGCACAAATGCAGGTAATGCATGACTTTCTAAAGTGTGACGAATCGCCGCAAATAACACATTTTCGCGCGGGTAATTTCACCGGAAATCACTATTTTTTTCCGGATTAAACATATTTACGCTCATCGCCAACACACGCCCGATTTGCACGCCAACATGTTCGATTAGCTCCGTTGCCACTATCGTCTTGCTTTATTGCTGGCTTTACAAATCGCTTCAATATCATGAGCCTCTAAAGAAAGCCATTTGCTTTGATAGCCATCTTCCAATAACTCCGACATTTTATTTTCAATCGCAGAATTACTGACAACCGTTTCCAAAGCAGCCCACATTACCGCACATACAACGCTTTTGCCTAATGGATCTCACCTGAATATGTCCGATTTCACCCACATTATTCTTTATAGCCCGAAAACTTCATGGTTAATCACAATTCCCGCACCAACGCCTCGATGAATACGCAACAACAAAGAATCATAACAATCTTTGTCACGCCAAAATAATGCTCGGCAAGGGCTAAACTGCGCACATCATGGCCAATAAATGTTGGTAAGTTAAAAACGTGCCGTAATATGATTGGCCAAATCCCAAGGCTCATTGAGCTCAAAATGCGGTACTTGTTCAATCATATTACTTTTTCATCGTCCACAAATCCCGGCACAGTAATCCCGATAGCAATGAATCTTGCTACTGCGTTTTTGATTAGCTTGAATGAACGCTTCAAATGTTGGAATAAAAACGCTTCAAATTCTTTGTCGGAGACTGATGGGCAGGTAAATCAAACACCTCTTTTTGAGCAACTTAGTGGATAAATCCATAATTGCTAAAGTTAAATGTTCACGCCCTAAGCCGCATTAAAAATGGCACGAAAGATGCTTTATATTCGGCTACGATAGAGGTTGCGCGACGACCGCCGGTCGATTCTTGCTGTTCCACCTCTTTAATCAGACCGCGCGCCAAAGTAAATGACGGGTGATTTTAGTCACACTTGCCGGCGCAAGTTGACTGGTTTTCGAAATTTGAATACGAGAAATAGGCCCTTGTTGATCGATAAGTTTATAGACCACTGCACTATTCATCTGTTTCACTAAATCAACATTTGCGATTTGATGACTTTTTCTCGCATTTTATTCTCCCACAAAATATGACTTGAATTATTTTAAAGCGGATTTTCAAACACATAGGAAACTAGTTATTCCTGTTCCATGCCTAAGGGCTTTGGAAAACATTTGTAAACCGGTGGCATTGCCGTTTTTACCATCGTCTGCATGGCTTGCGTCGGCGAATGAATTAACTTTATTCATTAATTTATAGCTTAATTCTTGCACCACAAGTTCCGCATCTTCACCCTGTTGTATTGCGTTCAAAGCTCTTTTCCAATAAAAACTTGTCGGGTCTGATCCGCCTTTCACGGTATCTGCGAATCAAATTAGAAAAATTGATGTACTTTTTCAACCACTCAAAGAAATCCTGACATTCCGCCTGAATAATCTTTTTTGCTTGCTCGGAAGCCTGTTCCCGCCGACTTAAGTTATGTTGGATAATATTTTTGCAAATCATCTACAGTGTAATGATAAACGCTGTCTAATTCCGCCGCACTTTCTTCAATATCACGGGCACCGCAATATCCACCAACAACATCGGTTTATAATCCCGCTGTTGTTGCGCCATTTCCACCATTGTTTGCGTAATGAGCACGGTTGGACTACCCGTTGAACTAATCACGATATCCGCTTGATTCAATCCTTCTTGCAACCGTTCCAGACCAATCGCCTGAACATCTTTGCGGCCGCTCTAATTTGTCCAATAAGGTTCCGCACGGGCTAAAGTGCGGTTGGTAAAGCATCAATGTTTTTACACCATGGCGCAATCAAATGGCGGCTAACCAATCCAATCGTCTCACCTGCACCCACTAACAAAAATCGTTAGCTCGCGTAAAGACTCAAAAATCTGACGCGCTAAAGCTACACGCAGCATAAGCAACGGACACTGCACTTTCGCCGATATTGGTCTCAGTGCGTACCCGCTTTTCGCCGTCGCAAAGGTTTTTTTGGAATAAACGGGAGAGTTCGCCGGAAATGGACTGATGTTCGTGTTGATAATGCTTTCACTCATTTGATAGGCTTTGTTTCACCTGTCCCTAAAAATTTGCGGTTCGCCCAAAAATTAGCGAATCCAAGCCACAAGCCACTTCCATTAAATGATTTACCGCCGGCAGTTTTCATGAATATAAATACAACGATTAAGCTCAGCTAAATCCAGCTGATGGATCGTCGAAAACCATTGCACTGCCTGTGAATCCAACTTTGTGCTTCTTGCGGTGAAACACGTTTTATTGTGTAAATAGACTTCTGTTCTATTGCAAGTGGACAAAATAACCGCACTTTCCGCCAATTCGGTTTGCTGAATATTACGCAAGGCAAAAGCGCGCTTTTTCGTCAGAAAAACGCAACTTTTTCCCGTAACGCAACAGAAGCGGTTTTGTGATTGATACCCAGAACTAAAAATCGTCATAAAAATACATGAAAAATCACCGCACTTTCTCTTTAAAACATACAAATGCGGCGAAATTTGTCCCACAGAAAAATAAAAAGATAGAAATTAAAACGGGCATATTCTAGCTGAATTGCCAAGTTTTGAGCAAATTGATGTAAGAAAAAGCTATTAATCTGCAATTTTATTGCGTACCATCAAAATAAGTGGGCACTGGTCAAAAACAGAAAAACCGATTAACACGGTGATTAGTTATAAAAATTCACCTAATCTATTAAGGCCTTTTGACGTCGCTATTTGCCTCTTATCCGCCCTAAATTTTTATTTACCCTCAACTCGCTAAAACTTATCTTTTTGCCTGGCGTAATTGGGTGCAATTGCGCCAAGTTGGTTGCCGTTAAAAATGGATTAATTTGTTTTTCAAGCCTATCGTGGTCGGGTAGGCTTGGTTTATTTTCAGCACGTAACTGCGTCACCAAAACGCGATGATTTTCCACCGCACTTTTGTTTGCCCAAACGTTTTTGCACAAACGCTAAATTGCTTAACGTATATTCATGTCCCGGGCAAACAATGGTGTCCTCAGGCAAAGCCGCGAAACGCTGCATGGTGGCGAACATTTGCGCGTAATCACCGGTAAATACCCGCCCGCAACCGGCGGAAAATAAGAGCATCACCACAAAATAAATGCCCATCCACCCAATAACTCACATGCTGTGCCGTATGCCCGCCACTGGGTAGCACTTGAATTTGGTAATGTTCGGTGATAAGGTCGCCTTCATTAATCACCTGCGTCAGCCCACAAGCAGTACACTCTGCCGGACCATAAATCGGTACTTGCGGGAAACGTTGTTTAAACGCCGCAACACCGTCCGTGTGATCCGCATGGTTGTGCGTGAGCAACAATGCTTCAACGGAAAAATGTTGTTCTTCCAACAAGTGAAATAGCTTGTCGGTCTCGGGCAAATCAACAATGAGCAACGGTAAATTTTTCCCGTGCATGCAAGCCAAATATAATTATCGTTTAACGCAGGAATCGGAATTAACATGGGACCTCGGGTTACCATGATGTGGCGTGCTAAATATGAAAAGTCACTGGCGATGCCCACCGGTTGGCAACAACTGCCAAATGGGCGCGCTTATTGTAACGCATTAAACGCTTATTTTGCCCCTTGGTTTACAAAAATTTGTGGTTATCAGATTCTGAAAATTGGCGGACTTAGCGCAGAAATTCAATGTGATTTGCCCTTGCGCCACCAAATTAGCCTCAGTGAAAAAATAACGGAAAAATTTGACCGCACTTTTAGACGATCATCATTCTGTTGTGCAAAGCCAAGCTCACCGAACTCCCCTTTATTCAACAGCAGTTGGATGCTTGTGTGCTGACTAACACGCTGAATTTTGTCCAAGATCCCCATCAAGTGTTTGCGCGAAACCCACCGCGTTCTCACCGATGACGGCTATTTGTTTCTCAGTCTGTTTAATCTGCTTAACGGCCTATTTTTAAATCCAAAACGGGAGACTTCCCTTCGCGTCATTATTGCATTTGGCGGATCATTGATTGGTTGGGAATTACTAAACTTTGATATTTTTGGAACAGCGGGAATTTGGCGCTATCCCATCAAACCGCCGGTTGGTTTTCCTCGTTAACGGTTATCGTGGCGCAAAAACGCACCTACCCGTTGACGCTTAATCCGCAAAAAGTGCGGTCAAAAATCCCAGCGTTTTTACAACCGGCAGAAGCGTTGAAAACAAGCGGAAGATCTTTAGAAGAATAAGAAAACCTGTTTTCTAATTAACGCTCTGTTTTAGATATCGGCACCGAAGTGCCGATAGTCTCAATTTATTACTGTATGTTATGCGGTAAGATCCCTGAATATCTTCGCTAGACGCGTTATTCATCACGGATTCCATACCTTTTTGTGTCGCCGCCTGTGAGGAATAATATTGGCTACGACCGATTTCTGGTGGTTGGCCGCTTTCAACACGAAATACGGTTGATCGCTTTTTGGTAATGCGAAACTCAAAGTTTTTCTCATCTACACCGTTTTTCTGCACGGAAGCAATACCATTTTGCGCAGAAGCTTTGGTTTTATAAAGCTCGCTGGTTAAAATGACTTGTCCGTTAGTAGCGATCGTTGAACATAAATTGACCGTCTTTTGCTATTTTTAATTCATAATGTCCTTGTGCCATGTTTATTCCTCCTAGGGTTAATTCAATGGTGTTAACCGTCTAAAATTTAATTCGACAAAGGAGAAAAATAGCTTTTGCAAAATAGGAATTTTTAGACATCTTTAAATGTATAGCACGTTCATAGCAACAGCCAAGAGTGAAAATGTGCTAAAATGCGCGCCCAATATAACGCGACAAAAACACTGACGGAGGAAAATTAACATGGCTGGTATTTATCAACTGAAAGGCTGTATTCAACCTTATGTTTGGGGTGGAAAACATTATATTGCGAACTTGCTAAAATGTCACAAATACTCAAGAACGCATACGCTGAATACTGGTTAGGCGCACACACCACAGCCCCGTCACAGTACTTATCACTAACGGTGAAATATCATTACTTGATTTTTACACAAAAATCCCACCGCACTTGGTACACAAAGCCGTCAATTGTTTGGTGATAATTTGCCTTATTTGCTGAAAATTTTAGATGTCGCCAATCTCTTTCTATTCAGTTGCATCCAAACTCAAAAACAAGCTGAAATTGGCTTTGCGCAGGAAAAATGCCGCAGGCATCCCGTTAAATGATCCGAAGCGCACCTATAAGGACGATAACCATAAGCCGGAAATGATGATTGCTTTGTCCGATTTTTGGCTTTTACATGGTTTTAAAACCAAAGCCAAAAATTCTCGACACCCTACGCCAACGCCCGTCACTTGCGGATCTGGCAACAAAATTGACCTCGCAGAATTTAGCGGATTTTATGCTGACATTATGTTGTCAACACAAGAGCAATTAGCATAATGGCTCTTGCCGATTATTGATGACCAACAGGAGGCTTACGAGCAAAAATCAACTTGCTATGCAGGATCCTGATTACTGGGTGCTTTACACATTGCACGCCATGCAGATTTCCCGAGACAAGTTAGATGCGGGTTTAATGAGTTTCACCTGTTCAATATTGTAAATTTGCAGGTCGGCGAAGGTATTTTCCAAGCAGCCGGTGTGCCACACGCTTATTTACGCGGACAAAATATTGAACTAATGGCCTGTTCGACAATGTCATCTCGTGGCGGTCTAACGCCAAAAACACGTTGATATCGAACAATTGCTAAAAATCATTGATTGTAGCGAAATCGTCCCTCAGATTATCGCGCCGGCGCCTAAAAATCAGGTTTACACCTACCCGACGCCCATTGCCGATTTTGCCTTGAGCAATATGCCTTACGCACACCGAGATTTCCGACCGTACTTTAAACGGCACGATTCTCTTTAGTGATGGCGGGCGAAATCACATTGGAAGCCGCACAACAAAAACTCACTTTGAAACAAGGACAAGCGGTGTTCATTGAAGCAGATACAGACTATCACGTGTATGGTATGCAAGAAGGTTATGCCGTGCTCGCCGGGCTGCCGCTTTTAAATTCAATTTATCTTCCCTCGCCTATTTACGGAGAGGGAAAACGCCTATTTTCTGGGCGATTCAAGAAAAAGACGTCAAAAGGAACATTATGACCGAACAAACTTTTTATTCCCGGCAAAGATGCCGCCCTTGAGGAAAGTGATTGAAAAATTTCAGCAAAACTCGACCGCACTTGGCTTTAACATTGAAGAAGCCTCGTGGTTAAATCCCGTGCCAAACGTGTGGTCGGTACATATTCGTGACAAAGACTGCCCGCAATGTTTCACCAACGGCAAAGGGTGCCAGTAAAAAGCGGCATTAGCTTCCGCATTAGGCGAATATTTTGAGCGTCTTTCCACCAACTATTTCTGGACGGATTTCTATTTGGGGCAAGATATTGCCAACAGCGATTTTGTGCACTATCCGAACGAAAATGGTTCTCTATTGAAGATGAAGCCCTATTGCCCCGTGGTATTTTAGACGATCATTTATTTGAACATTTCGATCCGAATCAGGAGCTGACTCCTGAACTTTTAGTGGATTTGCAATCGGGCAACTATGAGCGAGGTATTGTCGCGCTGCCTTATGTACGCCAATCAGATCAACAGACGGTGTATATTCCGCAAAAGTATCATCTCTAACCTCTATGTTTCCAACGGTATGTCTGCCGGCAACAGCCAATTTTGAAGCCCGCGTACAGGGATTGTCGGAAGTGTTTGAGCGCTATGTGAAAAATAAAATCATCGCAGAAGCGATCAGTCTAGCGTTAATTCCGCAAGACGTGATGGCGCGTTATCCTTCCATTCAAGCCTCTATCGACAAACTGGAACAGAAGGTTTCCTGGATTTTGGCGCATGACGCCTTCTTGGCGGTAACATCATCCCGGTGATTTGTGTCATTTTGCTCAACCCGACCAATGGCACGTAAGCTTTTGCTCTTTCGGAGCACTCAACAAATTCCAAGTGGCATTAGAGCGCACCGTCACCGAATTATTACAAGGTCGTAGCCTAAAAAGAGTTGGACGTTTTTCGCCCCGCCGTCATTCAATAACGATGATGTGGCCGAACACGCCAATTTGGAAACCCAGCTTTTTATTGATTCCAGCGGTTTAATTTCTTGGGATTTATTCAAAGACACACCTGATTATGGAGTTCGCCGATTGGAACTTTCTCGGGCAAAGATACCCGCGAAGAATATGATAACCTCATGACGATTCTCCGCGGGGAAAGCAAAGAGGTTTACATCATGGATTATAACCACTTAGGTGTTTACGCCTGTCGCATCATCGTGCCGGGCATGTCCGATATTTATCCGGCGGACGACTTAATTTACGCCAACAGCAACATGGGCATGGACTGGCGCGAAATCCTGCTGGATTTACCAGCACTCCACCACGACCAAGAAACCTATCAAGCACTGTGGAGGAACTGGATGAACAAGGCGTTGACGATGCCACCCGCGTACGCGAATTTATCGGCATCGTGGCACCGGAAAGCCAGCGGTTGGACAACCTTGCGCATCGGTGAATTAAAATCCATGCTTTATCTCGCCTTTTGAGGCGACTTGGCAATGGCGTTAGACTGGGCGAACTGGACGATCAATATGAACAGTTCCATGTTCACTGCCGAACGCGCCAACTATTATCGTTGCTTAATCAGTAGCCTTGAATTATTTATGGACAGCAACGCACGCCACAACAATACCGCATGGTATTCGAAAAATGTACGGCAAAGACGCGGTGGCATTTGCGTGGGGGTGCGATTCAAGGTGGAAGTCCGTTCTATAACCTGCCTGCACAGCGACGAAAACTCGCTAACTTTTAGTGAACACCAAAAATTATTAGCAGCCTATGCTGAAATTGCAAAAGGCAAAACGTGAAAATTGGCGTAAAGTGCGGTCATTTTTTCAGCAGTTTTATCAGGGGTGAAGCACCAATTCTTTTTATTTCTGTGAGGGAATGTAGAAAAACCCATCAACTCATTGAATTAACAAAGACACTATAATCGAAAAGCTACACAACGCCTCACATATTCAATAACCTAGGAAAATTTTATGATACTCGTAACAATATCAATAACCATATTATTAAACGCTTGTGCCACTTTGAAACCTTAGATAAACCTAAATTTTACAGTGGTACACGAATGGATATTCAGGCGCTGGAATGATCGTTCTCGATCTCGCGGAACATCGGCTGATTTAGCAGATGCATTCATAAAAACCGTTGTATTTACTAGATTTACCATTTTAGCTTGTAGCCGATACTGCCTTTGTTACCAATTAAAACTATTCAAGTTTTAGCAAGTAGCGATGAAGAAGATAAAACTCAACGTTCGGATGTGCCACCTCATCAATAACCCAAATGACCGTTTACTAAGTTGTCATTTTTATGAAAAATTTTCGTTCTGTGATTCAACACATAGAAATACAAAAACGTTCAAGCTATGATGCAACCAATTGTTTCACATAAACTAGAGGAGGTTATTTATGCAAAGTTGGACAACTGAAATGTGCGCAAAGCGGCGTTAATCGGTTTAGTGGTTGGTTTTCGTTATCGGTTATATCGCGATTAACCAGAGTCCGCCAAAAACAAGTGAAAACCGAAGCGAACTACGCGCCGCAAAGAACAGTTGGAAAAATCAAAAACAACAATTGAGAAACATTTTTCGGAAAGTGCCGATTTGTTGAAATCCCTTTGCGCAGGATTATCCACTGTATCAACACCTGCACAATCCTCCTAATCGGTTATTGCCGAACTCACTGACAAGGCATTGTTCCAACATAATTTATTGGATGACAAAGGGAATCCGTTGCCGACAAATTCGTGACGATCGTTTTGAAAGACTATTCCGAGTGATCTTCAGGATTTTCAAGGCAGAAAAAACAGTTGCTCGATCTTCGCAACATAAAAAGTGCGGTCAGAAAAACAATCATGACTCGCACTTTTATTCCTCTATCTAAAAATATTTATGCGGGGATAATTCGACATTTTAGTGTCCTAGCCCTTACCTTACACAAAGGTTTCAACTCTATTATTTTCTTTACACTAAAGGAGCTTTTATGCAATCTCGTATTATGTTGACAGCAGAGAAGAATCGTTACTTAGCACGCACAAAGTGCTGCGCAACACGTATTTTCTTTATTGGCGTTAACATTAGCATTTTCCGCCGTGGTGGCTTATGTTTCTGTGGCAGTGGATTTACTCGCCCGGGGTTAACTCGTTCTGCTTGTGGGTTTCTGGTTTGCTTTTCTTAACAAAACGCCTTGGCGAATAGTAGGGTTAGGTATTTTGGCTGCGTTTGCATTCACCGGTTTCGTTTAGGGTTACACCATTGGGCCCAATTTTGAATATGTATGAGCGCGGGTTTTGGGTGATGCTATCGTGGTCGCGTTAGCCGGCACAGCAATTACCTTCTTTGCCTGCTCGCTTATGTGTTGACCACCAAAAGACATGTCTTTCTTATCCGGTACAATGCTGGCGTTATTCGTTGTATTGTTGTTGGCATGGTAGCGAGTTTCTTCTTCCAATTTCCGGCACTTTATGTGGGCATCAGCGCGCTATTCATCGTATTCTCCACCATGGGGATTTTGTATGAGAACAGCAACATCATCCACGGCGGAGACCAACTATATTCGCGCGACCGTAAGTTTATTCGTGTCTATCTATAACCTGTTTATCAGCTTATTAAACTTGCTTTCATTCTTCTCTTCCAGAGATTAATTATTAATTTGATAGATAAATTCAACGCCCCTTCTTTTGGGGCGTTTTTGTATAATCAAACCCATAAAACAAAAGGTTATCACCGTGTTGAGTAAATAATAAGCACATTGAAAACCGATGCGTCAGGCTATTTATTAAATAGTAATGATTGGGACCTCGGATGTGGCATAGCTATTGCAACATTAGAAAATTTAGAACTCACCGAAGCGCATTGGGAAATTATCCATTTTGTGCGGGATTTTTATCAGGAATATAAAACCTCTCCTGCTATTCGAATGCTGGTAAAAGCCACTGCACAAAAACTGGGTGAAGACAAAGGGAATAGCCGCTATTTACAATCGTTGTTTCCTGAAGGTCCTGCCAAAACAGGCCACCAAACTTGCCGGGACTGCCAAAACCGGCAAAATGTTTTATAAAATTCAAATATTTTATTTGAATCATTTGCATTTATAAAAAGTATATAATACCCACGCAACTTATGTTGTTATTCTATAACTAAAAACTAAGGAGAGAGATCATGCGTTTACTCGCAACCCTCATCAGCGTACTGGCATTAAGTTTAAGTAGAAGCTTATGCAAAATTCAAAGTTGTTACCACCTTCACCATCATTCAAGACATGGCGCAACATCGCCGGTGATGCCGCTACTGTAGAGTCCATCACTAAAGCGGGCGAAAATTCATGATTATGAACCGACACCCAAAGATATTGTGAAAAGCCCAATCGGCCGATTTAGTCTTATGGAACGGTTTAAATCTTGAACGTTGGTTTGAAAAATTCTTTCAAAATGTGAAAGATAAACCGGCGGTTGTTGTTACTGACGGTATTGAGCCGATATCCATTCATGAAGGTCCTTATACCCGGCAACCTCGAAATCCGCACGCTTGGATGTCTCCTTCCAATGCATTGATTTACATTGAAAACATTAAAAATGCGTTGGTCAAAATACGATCCGCAAAATAAAAGCGAAACGTACGACGCCGCACTTTATGCACAAAAATCAAAGAGTTGGATAAACCGTTACGTGAAAATTGGCTCAGTGCCGGAAGCCCAACGTTGGCTGGTTACCAGTGAAGGCGCATTTAGCTATCTCACCCGCGACTACGGTTTTAAAGAACTACTCATGGCGATTAATGCCGAACAGCAGGGTACACCACAACAGGTTCGTAAAGTCATTGAAACCGCTAAAAGCCCACAATATTCCGGTAGTTTTTCAGTGAAAGTACTATTTCACAAAACCGGCAAAACAAGTGGCGAAAGAAACCGGCGCGAAATACGGTGGCGTAGCTTTATGTTGGATTCCCTTTTCAACAAAGGGCTCGGTGCGACTGACGTCGATTTGTTGAACACCACCGTTTCTACACTATCGCAAAAGGATTTGAAAATAATGTCGTCTAATATTGCCTCGATCTCAGTTGCGAAGACGTCACCGTTTCACAGCAATAACGACAGTGACGCTATCCACGATGTCACGCTTTCGCTTTTAGAAGGCGGCGACCTACTTGCGCTCTTGTGGGCGTAAATGGAAGCGCAAAATCAGCCTGTTTAAAAGTCTCATGGGATTGGTCATCCGCAACGAGGCAATATTACGTTGTGCCATTTGCCAATTAAACAGGCCTTAAAACAAAACCTGGTCTCTTATGTACCTCAATCGGAAGAAAGTCGGACTGGCACTTCGGTGTCACCAACATGATGTGGTACTGATGGTGCCTGGCGCACGTTACGGCTATGAAAGTGAATCCTGCGCCGCCCAAAGTGAAACCGATAAGCAAAAGTGCAAGAAGCCGTGCAACGGGTGAACATTGAGCACTCGCCCACCGTCAAATTGGCGGAAGCTTTCAGGTGGTCAGAGCGCGTAGTTTAGCTCGCTCGCTCTTGCCCAACAAAAGTGAGATTATTTTATTGGACCGAACCTTTCACCAGCGTGGATGTACAAACGGAAAAATGCCATCGTTGATTTACTCGGGCAATTACGCAGCGAAGGGCCAGCTCATTTTGGTCTCCACGCATAACATGGCGGTACCGGATGCGATCAGGGTGGTCGACGATTAATCGCACCGTGCACTCGCCGCCAGCTCAACGAACACCACCTTCAATCGACATAACTTTGAACTGGCCTTTAGGGTGGCGTATTGCGCCACGTTACTGGATGCTCGGTTCAGACCTGCATGATGACGAAGATCCGCGAGCCGTGACCGTCCTTACCGCTGATGATGAGCGCGCGGCGGTGTTCTACGAAAAACCAAAGTCGATCCGCTGCGCGATTGCCAAAACACTGTAAACTCGAGGAAAAACGTAATGTTGAGATCTCTTACTGGAGCCTTTTCCCATGATTATATAGGTGAAAGCCATCTTGCTCAGTTCACCGTGTAGTGGCGTCTGTGCTGATCTGCCCATTTGATGCTGAAAAGGTTGGTCGCCTCAGTTTTGGCGATGCCCTTTCCCATTCCGTTGTTCCCCGGTGTTGCCATCGCTTAGCTCGCGCGCTCTCTCTCGCTTTGCTTACGCCCTTAGCGCGCTTCTTTCTCCGGCATTTTAGCGGCTGTGTCCATTTTGTGGGGTGAAAATCCATTACCAAACTGCGGGAAGATGCGGGATTCCAGTCGGCTTTCATTTTTACCACATGCGCTCGCTTGATTGATCATTTCCCTCAATCCAGACTCCGTCAATGTGCGAGATATTGTGTTGGGTAACATCCTGCGCACGTGCGGATGAAAGACTCATTCTTCAAGTGGCGATTATCATCGGCATTAGTCTGATTTTATTACTCATTTTCTGGAAGATCCGTTATTAATTTTCTTTGATGAAGTCCATGCCACCTCCGCAGGGCCTCACACCGATTTATTACAGAGCGCTGTACGCTATCGTCAGCGCGTGTGTGTCGTCGCACGCCCGTTTACAAACCGTCGGGCGCGATTTTAGCTCATCGCTTATGGTCATCACGCGGGCGCACCGCGTATTTGCTTTCACTGATCGCTTTACAGCCCTTGCCATGATCGCGCGCGACTATCCCAGGCATCCCTTTCCAGCGCCATTGGCGTTTATATCATGCCATTTCTTGGATGGCGCGACCGGGCGCCGTCATTGTCTGTATCTTTCAGACCGCACTTTTCCTACTGTTGGCCTTTTCGTTTTCCTCGCCAAAATACGGCAGAGCAATCCGCGGCGTAAACCGATTACGCACACGAAGAGGTGCAACAATGACCGCCATTTATCCGTGCGGTTCACCGAGCCTTTCGCATCCGCTGTTTACGCAAAAGCGCATTAATCACAGCGTTATTAGTCTCCATTAATATTTGCGCCATGCTCTCCTGCTATTTAGTGTTGAAAGGCTGGTCGTTGATGGGAGATGCGATTTCTCATGCCGTTCTACCGGGCATTGTGGTGGCCTTCTGGTTAAGTTTGCCTTTAGCTCTCGGTGCTTTTGTCGCGGGATTGCTCTGTTCTGTCTGCGTGATATTTAAAGAAATAGTCGCATCAAAAGAAGATACCGTATGGGTATCTTCTGTCAGGGGATGTTTGCGCTCGGGATTGTATTGTTTACAAAATTGAAACGGATCAACATTTAACCCATATCTTATTTGGTAACTTGCTTGCGTGAGCGATGCAGAAATAGCTTCAAAACACTGAGTCACGCTAAGTGCGGTCATTTTCTCGGTTGTTTTTAGCGTCGAAAAAGATACTTTATTGTTTTGATTCTACCCAAACCAAAATCGTTGGTCTATCACCTCGAACTCTTGCATTACAGCTTACTGATCCTCCTCGCCTTAACTATCGTCAGTACAATGCAAGTTGTTGGGCGTTATCTTAATGTTGCTAGTTAATTTCTCACCGGGCATTACGGCATTTATTTTGTATCAAAGCGGTTTGATCATATGATTGCCATTGCGTTGGTGACCTCAATCAGCACCAGCATTTTAGGCACGTTGTCAGTTATCACATTGACGGTGCAATGCCCTTGTATTATTTTGCTCCAAGCAGTAGTATTCGTAATTGCGCTTGTGTGTAGCAAAAATCAAAACTCAGATCAATGTAGCACCTGAAACTCGGTAAATTCCGTTCGCTAAGGTAATCCCCTCTACAAAAACTTTGGGTTACCTTTAGCCGTACGCGGTCGTGATCACCCATGCCGAAAAGGCTTCAATTTTGCGCTTCGTGCACCACAAGCTACCACCTCCACAGAACCATCCCATAAATTTCGCACAAACCCCAACACGCCAATGTGCTTCGTTCCAAGTAAAATAACGAAACCCGACGCCTTGTACCCGACCATAAACAAGAAAAGCGTTTCTTCTGCATGTCTCCTTGATGTCGTACAAAAGCAAAAATCCAGCTAATCTAATTTTCTGTTTTTCATTTTGCCCTAATTTGAATAGCATACAGGCTACGCTTTATGCTATAAGAGTGTCATCTAATTTCTAATGAATGTCCTTCAAAAACAGGGTAAATGAAATTTCGTTTCGCTGCATTAGCTGCAACACTTTTTAGCCAGTACTGCGAGCTTTGCCGTGTGGTCAACAGGTTCATCAAACATTGATTTTCTTAGCCATTGACGGCCAAAAACCGAGCAAATCCTCTTAAAAGAAACTCCGCCTTTCAATATCAACGATGCGCAAAAACACCAAGTGGTGGTACGTGTATCGAAATTATTCAAATGGGTTCTGACCGCTCTTTATTTGAATCCGATCCAATCGTGGTGACTTTCCAAGGGTTCAAATCCGAAGACATCGCGATTTCTGCGCGCGCGTTTGCAAAAATGAACGCGATACATGCTTTCATCGATCATCAGCGTAAAAACCCAATCAGGCGCAGAGATGTTGCTAATCAACAAGAATATTTAAAACAGGGAAGGTTTCTTCCTGCAACGAGCTTAATCAAAGACTTGGGTGAATATAATGCCTCCGGCGCAGCCAGCCGCCGTGCCGGCATTCGCAGGCGCAACTCGCAGCGCCTGCCGCAGCTGTTGTTGCTGCCGGTGGTGCAGCAAGCGGAAAAGTTAATAAAGGTAAAGGGACTTTACAAGGTGAAACGTTTCAGAACAAATGTTGTAATATTGGTATCAATGACAAAGAAATGCCCTATTGATTGGCTAAAAAACAAAAAATAATCGGTGATCTATTCCGTTACATTTATTTGCAAAGTGAGCCTGCCCGCTCACTTTTTATTTTAGGAGCAATTATGCAAACAACCTATCGTACATTACCGGTAAGTACATCGCATTAGTGGCTCATGACCACTGTAAAGCAGACCTCATAACTGGTGTAAACCCACTGCACTTTATTGGCCAATTACACCTATATGGCACCGGCACCACCGTAATCCTATTCGTTAGGAAACCGGCTTAACGGTAAACAGTTTGCCCAGTGGCCTATGGGTGGTGATCAACAATTAGGGTGGGTTAATCGCCGAAAATAAAATTGATTTAATGGTTTTTGATCCCATGAATGCGGTACCATGATCCCGATGTGAAAGCGCTTATGCGAATCGCAACAGTGTGGAATATTCCGGTGGCAATGAATATCGCCAGTGCGGATTTTTAATTACCTCACCATTATTTAATAGTAACAGCGGATATCCGTATTCCCTGACTATCAAGGTTATTTAGCTGAACGTTTGAAATAGTAATGCTTATGAACTTAAGTTTAATTTTTAAATATTTGAATTTCGTCCCGGGGGCTTTATAACGACATTAGTTGGTTATTTGGTTACTGTCATGAGTGCCGCATTGATTATCACGCTTCCTTACACCCGTAGTTGTTGGGAATTTGTAAATGTCGCTCCCCTTCGGCAATGATTTGATTCATGTTAAATATTTAGAACCCAAAAGTGCGGTGGGAAATTCCATTGATCGTTGCTTAATGTTTTTGGTTTATTTTTTCGGTTGGTGGCTGGTTTATCTTCCATATTCTTTGTGTATTTCCCCAATGTCTTACGATTATCGGTATCCTCGACCGGTTGGCTCATTTCAACATTGCCAGAATCGTTATTTCCAGGGCAACGGTCATCCTCTTAAAGACATGGCAGAGCTTAATTCGTCAACGAAACACAATACGATCGTTTTGCAATAGTGCAGAAGAGCTAAGGTTAAGAATCATTGGTTTAATGCAAAAGTCATCGCTCCATTCCATCTTTTATTGCCGTGAATCTGGCAATGATTGCCATTTGGTATTTCAACATTTCCGGAGCAAAGTATGCCGCTAGTGTTGGGTATTATTTTGGTGGTTTGCGGATTTGGATAACCGCTTAACCGGCCGAATTAAAAATGGCCTATACGCTTCGCCTTTCTATTTCTTCTATCAGTTCAACTCCAGCATTAATCACAACTGGCACTTATGCCAGCACGACGGCGATGACCTTTGCCTTTACAGCTTACTCCAGGCGCTTATTGGCCAACGTTATAATACTATCGTTCGGCACCTTGGTTGTGGCGTTATACACGACATTAACCTATATTTCTGCCTTGAAAAACCGTTTGGTATATGAACTGCTTATGATTTTGTGCGAATACGTTGTATAGCGGTAACAACCCTATGTGTGCATTTATTTTTCCCTAACCGCCCCGTCCAGAAAAAAGCGTAGCAAAATCGTTTATTGCGTTAGCAACTACCTTAATGCGAACCACCTTTTTCGATCCTGGACGATATCGATCAGATGAGAATAAGAACAACATGGCAATGAAAAACAGAAGTGAGCTCATTAATGCGTTTACGACGCCAGAACCGCGCTGTTTTATCGTATTCGGGGCAAGACGTCACAGTCGTAATTAATGAAAATGATTCGCTATTATTTCTCCGCACAAGATATTCACGAGCGAATCAGTTCAAGCCATTTTAATTATCAAATGCTGGCTGAACACTTAAAAAATACCGATTGATTTTCCGCATTCAACGCCTACTGGAGCCACAAGCACAGGCGTGTCGTGATATTGCGCTCAGCTTGCAACAAAACAAAACCTATCGTTACGACTCCTGCGGTGGAAAGCCATTAATGGCTTAAACCAATCTTTTGAGCTTTACTAACACACGGCACAGAAAAAATGAGATCCGATTAATATCCAAACTTGTTGGATAATCAAAAAGCGTGGACTATCAATTACGCCATATCGATCAAGAAATAAACGAGCTTGAATAAACCGACACGGTCACAAATTTAGCGGAACAAATTACCGGCCTGAAAAATATTTTTATTCACCATTCGTAGCCATTTTAATTTTAATTACAAATTGTCTCTGCCATGCCGTACGTTTATCTATTGTGGTTTTTATTTGTTGGTAATGATCGGTGAGTTCTTGCCGTTAGATCGCGGCTATTGGGTATTACTCACCGCAGTGTTTGTTTGTCAGCCTAACTACAACGCCACCAAGTTGCGGCTTAAGCAACGAACTCGGTACTATTCTCTTGGTGTAGTGTTCGGTCTTTACTCCCCATGCCAACCCAACCTTAGAATTACAATTAGGGCTCATTGTCCTCACTAGCACCCTATTCTTCTTTTTCCGTACCAATAATCTTTATAGTTTTTCCACCTTTTCATTACGCAGGTAATTTTCAGTTTTGACGATGGGATTCGATGTGGAACAAGCGCTATCTACGGGTGATTGATACACGCTCATTGGCGCACCATTTCATGGTTTGCCGTTTCTTACGTAGGGCCGGATTGGAAATATTTAGCAATTGAGCAGTGAGTCGTCAAGCGATAAAAGCAATGCCAACATTTTGTTGGCTATCGTCAGCCAACTGCAATTTGGTAAAGGAGATAATCTAAAATATCGCATTGCCTGGCCGTTATGCCCATGGAACATGCGGCGGCATTAAGCGCCACAATATCCAATATGAAACCACGAACTGAAAAATATCACGCACATTTGCAGGCGGGGTTTGAATTATTAAAATTACCTCATTCTTTTGTTGAAGCATTTCCACCCTCGGCGCTTATCGTAGCAAAATGAAGCGACAGCAACAAAGCACATTCTTTTAGCCGAATTCTACCCGGCGGCGAAGAAATTATTTATATTTTTGGAACATATTGAATAGTTGCCACCGGCAATTTTGATGTTACAACAAGCGATTGAAACCTGCCTTTAAAAGAGGCGCAAACCACTTAGCGCAAAAAGATAAAGCCACAACAATCGGGTCCCATATTCCCATGCAACAGCTCAACATGATAAATCAGATTTTGCCCCCGCTTTATCGTGCGATTCAGCAGTTTGACCAAACATCAATTAACATCAAAATTGCCGCATCACCGCCCCACGCTTTCGGGGCTTGGTGCAAGGCGCGTACTTTAGGTGTTGTACCAACCAACGAGGAATTTGACGCTTTAAGGTGTAAGTGCTGCATCCGTCATCACACTGGCACAATAAATATGCTCTTTCTCACAAGTCTGAATTAATGCCGCTAATTCCAGCTTCGCCCGCTCGCGGGTTAAGCCGTGAGATCCAAAAATCTCGGGCGAAAAATCCCCCCGCCGCAATTGTTTCCAACAAATGGGAGTCTTCATTTTCACGCAAAATATTTGACCGCACTTTCATCATTTCCAACAGGGCTCCGCGATTCATCAGAAAATAAACAGCGTGTCCTGCTGTTCACGCATGTCCTTCAAGGTAATTTGAGCTTTCTTTTGCTCGCCGAGGAGGCAAAACCATCTTGTTTTAACTTTTAACGCCTTCATTTCGGCGCGAAAAGAGAAATGTCGTTCATCCAACATTTTTATTTCCTATTTCAAATATGATATAACTAGCCCCAATTTTAACATTGATAAGAGAAAATCTATGGAACGAAATTACCTTTAATCAGGAATTGATTGACGATATTTATTCCTCCAGCGTACAAACGACCTATACAGCATTAAAGATTTTCTACGCTGGACTTACACTGTTTTCAACCGTGCCGATATCTTCACGGACATGGCTATGACAACCCTTGGGACAGAAGGCTACAACAACTGCTGGCAACCTTACACCTACCGCCGGATTTTCCAAGGAATTGTACGATGCCCGTTTAACCATGGCGGAAAATCAGAATTAATTCGTTTAGTCGATTCGTTTGGAAAAAACGCGCGTCCCTATTGCTTATATTTAATTCATCGCATGGTTCTGGTTTAGAATTTTATGCGGACGAGCGGGTCATCATTCCATCGCTCACCGATTGGCGGTCTCATCTTTAACAGCGCTTTGCAGGACTATTAAACTACGAACCAAAACGAATTTTAGACATGTGCACCGGTAGTGGTTGTACTTCGCCATCGCTTGCGCCGAACAATCTTCACAAGCCGATGTAGATGCGGTTGATTTGTCTATTGATGCGCTCAATGGCGGAAATGAATATCGAACGCCATAATCTCAGTCACTGTGTTTTCCCAATTCAACCGGATTTATTCTCTCATTTATTGGAAGAACAATACGATCTCATCGTTGCTAACCCGCCTTATGTCGATTTCCAAAGACCTCCGATATGCCGGAAGAATCATTATGAGCCGGAAATGGCACTGGTCTGGGCAATGACGGCCTAGACATTACCAAAGAAATTTTACGCATGGTACCTAAGTATCTCTTCGCTGACAACGGTCTTATTGATTTGCGGTCGGCAACAGCATGGTGCATTTACTAGAACAATACCCCGATGTCCCATTCCATTGGCTGATCCTCAACGGCGGCCTCGGCGTATTTGCCCTCACCAAAGCGGAATTAACGGGCATATCAAGCCGCATTTGCTGATTCATAAAAGTGCGGTCAGTTAAAACATTTTCAAACCGACTGCACTTTTTATTTAATCTCACTATCTGCCTTTTTGAATCACCGCCTCCAGTAAGCCTTTTGTATTTTTCTGAATGGCTTCACTTTTCAAGGCCCTACATCTTCTCCTCTAAATAGACAAAAGCTATGCCGGCAATTTCAAGGGGTATCTTGTGCTTTATTTTCCATATTTTGTCCATCCCAAACACCAAGATCCCAATGATTTAAGACGTCTTTTTGGAGCAAAGCTCGCATCATGAGAAAGCGTTGAAGAGGTTTTAGGATTTATATAAAGATAATAAGAATTATACTTAACACGGTAAAACCTTTTGACCAATTCCGCAACTTCACCTGCAATGATGACGTCGATTGCTCGCTCTTCATCTTTCCGTGTATCACCGTCATACCCAGTAGGTACTTCAATGTTAGGTTTAACGATCAACGGTATTTTTTAATTAAAACCACGTTCCAAATTGCCTTTAACTTTTCCTCTAAAAAGTAGCCAATCTATTGGCATAGGCACAACTAAGGATTACTATTTTCATCATAACCAAACTCATCACCGCCAATATGAAAAATGCTTGGTGCTATCGCCAAAGGCATGAATTACCTCAGCTAATAAAGATTGCATGAAGCAATACTGTCCGGATTGGTAATGTTAATTTCATCATTTTGTGGTGATTTTAACGATTGAAGATAATTTTTCTTTTTCTTTTTAATAACGTAAAATCGTCAGTCATGTGATTCGGGCTATCTAATCGGGAATTAGGCTCAACGCCTTTAATTTTGCATATGCTTTTGAATATCATCAAGCTGTTGGTAACTCAAAAACGGCTTATTGGTGTAAGGATTAATATAAATTCTCTTTTATCTTGAATCGCATTTTCCACACGCTGATTCAGCAACCGACTTCTAAAGCATACCTTCGTGATCGGAAAAAAATGTAAATGCAGAAATGTCCTGCCCACTGGCTAATAGTATCAATAAAAGATTTAATAACTTCAGGCGGATAAAGTGCCTTGCAATATCCAGCATTAAATCCGCTTTCCTTTAAAGTTGTTTCTTTTTTGCACAACCGGCAAATTAATATTGAATTAGCCAGAAGACATCTTTACATCAGCCGCACTATTTAATGGGTTCAACAAAAGTAAAGATGGAAGGAAGAAAATCATTTTTTATATTTTCATATAAAAGCCTCAAAAGGAAAAATAATGCAATAAAACACCTTAATTTTCTTTTCACCGCACTTTTAATCTATTTTATTATTATTTAACTGACATAAAAATGGATTTATCTTAATGATAACTGCAGAACACACTTGCAAATAGCCGCCTTACAGCACCTAAAAAGACAACCTAAATAAGACAAAAGTAATCGCCAAATGTTGATATTTTTTTCATTGCGTGAGATGAGCGTCACACTTATCCTCCCTCAAAAATATTAAAAATCTATCACAACGTCCCTTCATGGACAAATAATTTATCATACAGAAATAAAAATTTGCTTTGTTATCAAAATACTATAAATAAATCACATAAAATCCATACTGCATTGTATAATACGCCCGATTTTCAATTTGTAGTTCGCAAACCTCCTACATACAAAAAAAAACTAGGTATCACATGACATTTCCTCTTTCTTTCCAACCAATTCTCAGACTCGCCGATGATGTTTTATGTTAAGCGCGGTTGTCGATCATTATTAACACATTAACAGGCTGATTATGCTGTCTGAAAGTTTCTAAAGAATTCTAGTTTTGATATGGCTCATCTATTGGATGGCATGACGGAATGCCAAAATCTGCACGGGCATACGCATAAATTATGTTGAAGTGTGCGGTAATTTATATGCAAGCGGTGCCAAACAGGGTATGGTGATTGATTTTAGCGATCTCAAAAGCATTGTAAAACGTGCCAGTTTTGAGACTCTAAGCGGATCGCGCCTTCACTGCCACTCAAACCAGCGGAGCGGGAGCAAAATCGCCACATTGTTACAACAGCTGAATGATTCCAAAACCTTTGGTGTACCGCCTCGCACGACGGCCGGAGCAGCTTAGCGCGTGTTTATTTATCGTCGTTTGAGACGAAGAAAATCTGCTGGTTTCGCCATCCGTCTAGCGGAAACCCCAACGCCGGTTTTGTGAATAAGGAGGAATAAGTGCAGTGCACGATGCTTTACGCCTTCTTAAGCAATATCGCTGAGATGAGAGCTGTGCAAGGTGAAGGGTTTAACACCGGTATGCCGAGTATTTTGCACGCTCGGCAAATGTGACCTCGCCTGCTCCTGGTGATGCTGCGCGCGATAATTTATCTCTAATCAGCGCAATAAATCAGATAAAAGCTATTTTTACGCACACTGAAACGAAGTTACACGGATGTTTACACTTTAATCGGTAACGCTACATCAAATCTGAAATTAAACACCTATCATTAACTGCACAAATTAATACCTACTCGCTAACTACTACATAACAAAACAGCAGGAATTAACCCTGCTGTCTTTCGTTTTGTTATATTGAATAAGTTTCTAGGAGTACATTTCCGCTCGCGATAATTTCTTTCCGCCTTTGCAGACTTTGAATCGAACATTATACTGCCACATCTGGCTCTTAGTCGTAAAAAGTATCTTGGCTCCATAGTTATCCTTGGCATATATTAGCATTAACACTCGGATAGTCTTTTTCCGGGCGTTACTTAGCTTGCTATAGCTCATTGTTATCCTCAAATATCAAAAACCTCACGATTATAGCGAGCATTTACCGGCAATCAAATCACTCAAATTTTAAACATCTATTTTCAACTGCGTTAGTCGGTAAGTCTCGGCTTTGATTTTGACCTCGCACTTTGTTGCGGACTAGCAAGATTTGATACCGCTGTTCCAAGGCGTCTCTATTTTGCCGTCACCAATGGCTTGATAAACTTGAGCCGCCGTGAGGTCGGAAGCATTTTCAACCTCTTTACAGCCGTTGATTATCATCACCGCAGCCACAACATCCAAAGTACCTTTTTCGGCTAGTTTTTGCTGCTCTTTAACGGTAATCTGGGCCATGCTAGATAATAGTGTTTTTGTCCGGCATAATTAACGAGCGCAAGGCGTGTGTCCGAGCTGATTTGCCGCGATTAACGGGATAAGTCATCATGCCGTGGGCGTAACTCGCTTAAATCCTCTCCACGCTCCTCTAACTCTTCCGCGTTGCCGCAATGATACAAGGTATTCACGTCATAACGGCTAGTGTTTCGGCATTACCCGCCTTTAAATCTTGCACTGTCATGCTTCTTTAACGGCGATAATATCAAAACCATTTGGTCTTTGTTGCGAAACATCTAATAACCCTTTGTGCCGGCTGGTTAATTCATTAAGGGCCCTTCTCTGTCCATGTTCAAAGCAGCTTTGTGCGCGTTGGATACCTTTTGATATTCCGCCCACTTTTGCGTGATCCAATCCTGACTGCTCACGCTTTTGGCTTTATGCCGACGTTGTATTGCTTGATTTGATCAAGCCTCCAAGCCGCCCAGCTTTCTACGCCGTCGGTTTGCTATCCTAAATCTCGCGCTGCTGTTGCGCCTGTATCTCAGCTTTTATCCCGCCATCGCTGAGCTTGATAAACTTTCCGTGGCTTGATACTTTGGATCCGCGCCCGTCTATAATGTTCTTTGCTTTGCGCCCAAAATGTTCGCGTCCTCGTTCAGGATCGGCTTTTCTGTCTCGCGGCCTCACGTAAGGGCTGGTGCAATATTTAACCTCGGGCCCTCGGCGATCCAGCTTTGGCGAGAAAGTGCGCATTTTGGATATTGTGTATCTTCAACTTTTCAGCACTTCACATACAGCAAGTGTTTTCCGCCCGCGTTCCTGGCGGCACCCTTTTGGCCGTCAAACAACACACAATCAAGATTACAGACAATATTCGCAGCTCGAAAGTACGACCGCTTCAGCCCGCCTATATTGATAAATCCTTCCGCACTGTGGGCATGGTCTGTGTAATTGGTTGGTTTTAATCCCCATCTTCGCCGCTCGCCCATTACACGCGCGACGGCACTCAAGCCACGGCAAATTGCTGCGCTTTGCGCCATCTCCTGATAATCTGTCGAGTGCAGTGTCAAACTGCGGCAGCGCCAGAGCGAGTGCACAAGTCGCCGCCCAAATCAAACGGCAAGTACTGCAAGGCGAGTTAAACCACTGCCAGCATAGATCACTGTATAACTCAACCCACCAGCTTGAATGAGAGCCTCGGGCCTCTTCTAGATCTTTGCTAAGTATGCCAACTGCTCAAACGCATTATTAATGTGTGCCGATAGGCCCTTTTGCTCGCCCTGTGGTGTGCGGATCTGTGATGTATTGCCAGGCATTATCTGATAAATGCACTGCTGTTTTTGCCATTTTTCTAAACTCAATCGTGCCCTTTGCGGGGCTTGTTATTATCTTCTGCGCTTTCGCCAAATTCTTCATCAAGTGCCTGGTGGATTACATCTGTGTAGTTTTCCAAATCGACATAACCGCTACCTGACTCCATAACAATCCAATCAACTCTACTGCCGCCAAATTCCATTCTTAGGTTTTCGATTCTTTCTTTCGAGGTCATCCATGCTATACTAACAATGCTTTCCCCACCAATCAAAGTTTTCTTTGGCTTGCAACAAATCTCCTGTTTCTAATCCGTCTTCGTCGGTTTCTTCCGCAAATCCGTATTCAGGATCGTCGCTATATCCGTCGCGATTGCCGGGCAAGTCATAAACCAATCACAACCAGTTTTGCTATCGATAAGTAATAAATAGTTTCACTTTCGCCTGTTTCTTTAATTACGATTTCCATTTTGATTTTCCTCTGCCCCTGCCGGTTGGTGGGGTCTGTCGAAAGCCTCTTTAAGCAGCCTGCATCTTTGGCTAAGGAGTGTATATTAGATAACACACGTTTTATTTTGCAACACCATTTTGTCAATTTTAGGTAATATTCAAAAGCCTTTAAACTAGTTTAGCGGGCTTTTGAACAAGTGTTACCGACATTAATGTCGACGAGCATCAGTAACTTGTGGCCACCATATTGTCCCTCGTACTCGCCTTTGATAATTGGAGGCTTTGTCTGCGACCATACGCGCTGCGCTGCGCGCCGTCGAACGTCTCGCTGCCAGTTATCCACCTTATCTTTGTTGCATGTACTGATAAACCGCACAAACCTGACGTAGCCGAGCGAGTGAATATACGGCGGCGCGGTGATGTTGACTCAATCGCAAGAAGTCGAATAAGTCAAAATAATGCGCCCGCCTGTAACCTCTTTGCTTAGTGCATAGGCAGTGGGTCAATGACGCAATACTCGCCTGTGGGTCGGCCGTGAAGCGTGGCAGAGTGTGAAACGACTCCGAAACCACCCTACGCACGCCGTACGATAACCATCGGCGGACGGTAATCAGACGCGCGCACGCGCGATGCCAGCGTAAATCCTTTTTACACAACCTCACCGGAAACGCGCTGACTTGTTGCCCGGAAAACAACAACCAGCCTGTGAGACTTGCTAAATCAATGAACGTAGCGTCAAATGCTTTGATTGTATCAATAATCTGCGCTTTTTAGCGCTTTATCGGTGACGCTCCGCGCGCGAATACCCGCCACAGCCGCAATTTAGTGCGCGAGCGGTTAATGTCGTCGAGAGAGCTTACCGCGCTTCGGCGTAGCCGGTCGAAGCTCGTTGTAAATCACACGGGCGCGGGGTTTAAGTTGTTTTGCAGCATGACTAAGTGCCGGACATCCGAATGCCGTCAATAATCGCCCAGCCTCACCATCACCCGGAATCTGCTCGTTTAAAACGCCTTTAAAAATGATTTACATGCGTGACCGACAAACGGTAATGGGGCTTGCTTTAAACATATAACGGCACTTTCCTTGTTTGTTTGTTTGTTTGTTTGTTTGTTTGTCGGTTTGTTTGTTTGCTTTGTTTGTTTGTTTGTTTGTTTGTTTGTTTGTTTTTGTTTGTTTTGCCTGTTTCCGTTTGTTTGTTTGTTTGTTTGTTTGGCATTGTATCTATCCTTGGTTAATGTCAACTACACCACTGCGGGCCTTTGTGCGTCCGCGTAAAATGAGCCGTTAGCGTTGTGCCAGTGCGTCGGTGGTAGCTTCATCGCCGCTATGCCTCGGCTATTAATAGCTTGCCAAATTGGCTCTCATAGACAACGAGTGCCGCACTGCCGTTGCGGAGGGTGACTGTTTTATCTTGGCATTGTTTAATCCTTATTTGAGGTTGTTGTTACACTGTTTTTCATTTTAAAGTGCAGTCATTTTAGACGTTTGAAAGCTACTCCTCCCCAACCTTGATATAGTAATATCTCTAAATGCTCGCGCGTTAGTACTAATGCCAGGTTGAGCCGCGAATCTCATCGAAAGTGGTTGCCAGACCTCAGGCAAGCGTCACCCGATACTTGTTGCGTGATGCCAATCGTCTGTTGGCCAGTCTCCCATCAACCTGACCTCGTGTGATTGCAACGCACGCTTTGCGCCGTTGAGCAGTTGCATCACGCCTTGCACCTGCCACTGCGGCGGTTATACGTCAAAAACTTATAATCCAGCACAGCGGGCGTGGTATTGCCCCGCCGGCACGGTGTAATCTCATTGACATCGTAATTTGGGTGAGCCACCACTTAACATCAAATAACCCCGCCCTACCACAGCCACCATTGTAGCGGTTAAAAACGTTATCGCCCGACGTCCAACGCGCCTGATAATTAAAACCACATGAAGCAATGCCATTGCACCGCCAACGCGGGAACAGATAACGATGCATGCTTTCGCAAGTCATCTTTTGACGCCATAGCGCTATTTGGCCAAATTGCTCACCATCTACCTTTTGGCGTCCGGGTAAACAAACTCGGTCGAGGTAGTATTAATAGACCGCACCACGGTGTTGCCGTCCAGTAAATCTACTTTGTAGCTGACATCCTTGCCCAAAAACGGTGCTATCGTCCGTATGCGGAATCAACTTTATCCGCCTGCACATCACGGTCACGGTGCGCCCAGTGGAGCTTAAATGCGGATTTATCGCTGTAATGGTGTTGCCGTAGCGCCACCAATTTGCACTCTACCCGGTGGATAAGGGCGGGCTGACGCCGACGGTGGTAAGCCATGGAAGCGCTCTCAGTCTTAGTCCCATCAAGCGTTTGTTGTGCAGTCCGGGTGGAGTAACTGACTGTACTTTTCGCCTGGGGCGTATTTGGTCTCATCTATCCCAGCAGATACTCGAGCACACCCGCCAAGGCGCCTCGCCTTTGTGTGCTTGCGGATAGTATCCGCGCCAACCGCGCCCCACGGTCATTGTGCCGGTACCAAAATCCACAGCATCAATCTTGATAACTCCATCGCCTGCAACGCGTCGAGTGCCTCAGCACCTCGAGAGAGGGCTGAATACTCAGCTTAAACTAATGCTAGTCTGATATGGCGCGTAACATCACCGACAATCTCCACATACGGCGTAAAATGACCCTGTCGCGGTTTTTGCGAAGTCTGCTCCGCATCTACTTCAACATGTCAAAACCGACGGAAAGTGCGTGGTCGGTTGTGCGGCTAAGCTCCACACATAACAATCGGTCGGCTTAATATATGCACGCCTTCCTGCGTCAGATAACACAAGCGGGTAACATATGATAAGGCACCTCAAATAACCGCGCGGGTGGTAATTGGCTCGCAGTGTAATCAGGCGGAATATAAAGCGACTCCCCTTTGGTGGAGTAGCTGAGCTGACGGCAGTCCAAACACATCTTGCAGACAGGTAGCCAATCTCGCCCTCATTGCCATTTTGAGCTCGCTCCACGCGGAAGACTACGTCTACAATGTCACGCTCCGGCAGATTAACCCGGATAACATCGCCCGGGCGTAACTCACTGCCGCGCATATCAAATGTGATTTTAAGTCGCTAAGAATCACTGGCAATCATCTCTAAATCACGCTGAGCCACACGCGCCGCCAACCCAAAGGTTGGAAACTTTGTACTCAACTGTCTTATTAATTACGCTGCATTTGCACGGCCGCAATATTGTTAGCACAGCTCGGTCGTCCGCTCGTCACTGGCTCACGATATTTGATGATGATTTGATTGGCCTGTTTATCAGTTGCCGCGCTGTCGTCATCGAGCATTGCAGATAGAACTGTTGTCATAGGTAAACAACGGCAAGTCCTCGACTTGTAATCGTGTCGAATTAATTTTAATTGCCTGTTTACTGGTCCTGATGTTGTCTACATTGCGCCGCGCTGATATGGCTCAACAATTTGCTGGATGAACTCCCTTGATGGAGGTTTGGTGGTTGTAGCGGATACGATGTCAAGCCTCAGCATGGCGCCATCGGCGCTTTTTGTAGCCATCTAAATCCAAATCGGTGAGGTTCTTTTACCGCCCCCAACTCTTATTCGTGCGCACTCAACCAAGATATGTGCCGGATTCATGGCGTGATCTGACGTACATTTTGCTCCTGCCCGGAGGTTAACCCAGAGATTTTGAGATTATCGTTAGTAGCAAAATTTTAGCTTTTTCGTACTACACCACGCCGCCGTGCCAGCCTTTGTTTGTTCGGCGTACACGGTAACTATGCTTTTTGGGATAGGCGTTTATAGCAACCAATCAACCCGCCAAACACTGTCGTGACAACCTCTAAACCCTGGATTTGGTCGCTTGACTCCAACTTACCGGGCAGTCACATCACCAGGCGTAAAAAGACAGTTGAGGTGGTTTTTGCCCTTTACGGCGACCAAAACCATAGGGCCTTTAGGGCGATGGGAAGTGCCGTTAGCACACCCTTAAGCAAATTAATCAGCATTTGCGTTGAGTTTTTGGTCGGCCTCACCCATGAGTATCTCCATTCGCCCCCTGAATCCCACCCTCGCCACTGTATTATCACCGCCAAATAAGTTGGCTTATCAATATAAATCGCTTGCGAGCGCGTAAGCTCACCAGGCTTGCCAACATACGCCGTCTTATCATCCACGCGGAGCTCGACAATCTCGTCCACCGGCCCGCGCCCAAGCCCCTGACTGTATATCCCAGTATTAACGGTAACCAACCGTGACCTCACCGCCCTTTACGTTTGCCACCCATTATTTATCTCTTGACGCGCCGCAATGGCGGCATTAATACATTTACGAGCAAACACACTGCCCGGTGTTTAAAAGCACATCAGAATCAATCCTGCAAAGCTAAAAATCGGCATAATCCAAGCCTCGCGCACAAAAACGCTTCCACGCCTGCCGCGCAGAAATCTACCCATGCATGTCTCATTGTGATAGTCATCTTGTCCATAACTCTAGCCTATCTCGGTCGTGCGGTAATTGCCATACGCCAACACTCTGCCAGTCCTCAGTCCAACAATCACTAAAAACACGCACTGTGGCGTGCCCTCGTCGATTTGCGGAAAATTCCAGTTCGCACCCACGGCTTCGGGGCCGTTATTATTGCCTCGTCTATTGTTAAGCGCTTGATTAATGTAATAACTGGCAACCGCCCGCGACGCATTTTGACGATTGCCCATGCAATTGACTCATACATAATTAACCCCCTAGAATACCCGCGTGTGAACCGTCACACGGCGAGCTTGCGTCGGCATGTGTGGTACACCGCCAAAATTAAGCATATTGCGAAACTTATTAAGGTGCATGTCGCGCGCGCATCACACCCCCGGATGGCACCTTTTACGATTGTGCCGATAGACAGCCTTTGGGTGCCACCCATGAGCGTGTTAACTTGTTATTTTGATGAACGGTCACCGCACGCACCTTCGCGCACGCCAGTCGTCCACCCACTCCACATAAACGCACTTAAACCAACCCTGCGGGCAAGCTTTTGCGGTAAATCAACAGTGATAGATACACACCCTGTCCATCGCGCTTATGGTGAGCTCCCGCTACAAAGTTGCCGGGCTTAACTTTTGCAATCTACGTCATACAAGTGTATAGAGCAGTTACGCCTCCAAGTCAGGCGCAATCCTGCGCTTATCCATGCGGGTAAGCCGACAGTGCCGCGGAGGTGGGTGATTGGTGGTATGTATATCCAGCGACTTGCCTCCAAACGTGTGCCAATCCATACAATGCTTTGGATCTCTTTGTCATCCCTCATGCAAGCAGCATATGAAAGTGAGCTTACTGAGTTTGACTTGGCGGCAAACTCCACGATAGCAAGCGCGCCACGTTGTTACTTGCCATGCGAAGCGTTGGCGATTGCCGTCACCTCCGCCGTCACGGGCATCACTGGATATAGCGGAATGCCAGCCATTTTTCGCCGTTAATCTCAAATCCTTATCGGCACTGCAAAAATCGCCAGATTTTCCTCGTTTTCGCCGCACAAGCAAATTGATATGCAAGCCAATTGGGCGACCGGCGTGACGGAATGCGGTTTTCAATCTAAATAGCTCATGTTTTAAATCCTGTTTAAACCTCTCTTTAAAGTGTGTGTGACCGTTTTAAAAATGTTTTACTGGTTCTCAGCTCGTCGCGCAAGCCGCGGAAGCTCATCGTCACCGTTGCCGCACCGTCTAGCGTCTGTGTGATGCACCCAGCTTACTGTGTCACTCTACGCCGGGAAAGCGTCAAGTATGAAATTTTGAGAATATCTCTTCGCTTTTGATAGCTGGATAGTGTCACCGTCAAATGCGAGCTGCCTCAGTAGCAGAGCTAATCACTGCGGATTGACAGGATACGGCAAGCATAAAAATCCGACCGCCGGTAAGCACCTTTAATGCGCAGCCGTCTTGGCGTCCCGTTTGTTTTTGCAGTGCGCCGGCATAGTTGATGTAGGTGGCAACATAAGGTTTTCCGCTGACAATATCACCCACGTGGTGTCGGTGATCTGTGCTTTTGAGGTTGCCACCCAAATCGCACGTTGACTTTGGCCGCGCAAGTAGTAAAACAGATTGCGGAGCTTGGCATTGTTCTTCCCGGGCTCCGCTTTCGCGCGCAAAGCGGTGCGCGTGATTTGCATGGCTTTGTTTGCGGTATCTAAGTAGTACGGCAAGCCTGTCTCGTTATCCAAATGTCTTAATCAGCCGTGTTATTGCAGGTGGTGATGCCCTCCGACCACCTCGAGGTCGGCTCCAACACCGGGTGATTGCGATAGATTCTGGCAAAATGGCTCACATCATCACTCCACGCATGACGCCCTGTGCAGTTGCAGGCGGATCTGCGCAGCGGTTGATACGTTATCGCTTAAAACGGCGCACCTGCGGCGGCATCTCAGAGCACCGCGGAACGCAACGGATACAAATGACTGTAAAGGACTGATCGTAATTAAAGCCAACAATAGGGCGCGTTTAACAGAGACTTTTACTTGGCTCTAACGCAGTGATCCCAACCACTTCCTTGTTGCTTCCAATCACCGAAAATCGTGCGCTGACCGCCGACAGCACTCACAGCCCACCGTGCTAATAGAAGCAAATCCACTGCGCCTTGTTGCACGGGCGTACAGTTCCTGCGCAGTCGGTAAAAATCGGCATTGACTACACGCGAGAGCTGCAGCCATAAAGCGCGGATTCAAATTGTTGGCGCTCAATGTCGGTAAAACTCACTTTAAACTCAAAGGTGCGGCGCGGGCTCAATCGACGCGCAATGCGTTGTTCTGCTGCGGTTACGGATTGATGCACGCGGGTGAGCCACTCTAGATTTTCGGTCACGTCTTCCGACCAGTCGGGCGATAAACGACCAGTCGGTAGACCGCGAGCCGGTAATGCGTAAGGTGACAGGACTTTTGCCTAAAAAGTTAAACGTCACGACGCAATCAATCACCGGCGAGCCTTGCATGCTGACTTTAACCGTCCATTTTTTAAGGGCGAGCGCGTTAAACGTGCCGGATGTAGGGCCGACAAGCTCTATGCCCTCACCGCCGACGACGGAAACAGATAAAAAGTTTTACTGCACTTTTATGGCATTCCAGACTCTGCACGCGGGAAAGCGTAAGCGGAGATTGAGTCTAGATTGACGATATGTGGATGACATAAATCCGGCCGTATAAATCCGTGTGTAACAGTTGTGCAATGTAACCTCGCCGATTAAGTGCCGCAACATCCGCATCAACGTTTTGGATAAAATTGGCAGAGTTGAATTTTAACGGGGCTTTAAGCCGCCATTTGTCGCTGGGCTGATAAGCGTGACTAAACTCTCAAGCCTTTAACATTACCGCACCCGCGGTTAGACGCGATAAAAATAGCCATCAGATTTGCCATAGCCTACTCCACAAGACGATACGCTACGCCATGGCGACCGCTAGAATCATCCAATTTCTTTTAACACGCCAATCCAAACCATTAGATAACCGCTTGCCGGGATAATTAACGCTCTCTCGCCGTTAATAGCGAAGATTGTGCGATAATGCCGTCATATTGACATGATAACGGTCAGGCACAATCCCCTGGCAGGAGGTGAGTGTCATTGCTGCGGCAGTAATCACATTAGGATTTGGCATTGCAACCTGTCCTAATGTTGAGTCTGAGATACCGGTTAAAACATCATCAGCGGTGTGACCGATATCACGGTCTAGCATTGCACCGGTGTTCGCAAAATGCGCCCCCGGGATGTACTCCTTACGGTCGGCGCCACAAAATACCACGGACTGCGTTTCACCAGCCAACCCCCGGCGCGTAGAACGGAAGAAAACATCATAGCCATGCCCCATGCCATACACGCATAGTTTACTGTTCTCGCTGGACCGCTGTTGATTATAAAACCAAGTTCCATAAGCGCATTCGCCCTCAAAATCCACCTCCTTTTGGCTAATTGCCCTAATCCAAAATGGCGAGATACAGACGCGCTTCGCGCCTCGAACACCACGTGAATATAATCTTGCTGTCGCCATAAAAATCGTAACTGACAAACGGGGCCATCGGTAAAAAGATTAACGGAGGTCTCCATCTGTTGGTATGCATTATTTGCTCGATTCGACTGCCGGCTTGCTCAAGAGCGCCTTTGCCGTTATCGATTCGGCATATGGCAATGTATAAAACGCCTTTACGCTCGGCGCGTCCGGGTTTGCGCGCGATATTCAATCGCCCAAAACTTGTGTGTTTTAAGTTGCTCTAGGTACAACTTAGTTGCTCGACTGATGGACTACCCGCCAATTAAGCGGCGTAATAAACCCTGCTAATTTTTGTAAAAGATTAGCGATATTGCTAGCTGTACCGGTTTGATAAGCCATTACTCAATCTCCATTGCAAAATAACTAATAGTTAGGAACCGATAGGCGTCGCGATACAAATAAAGTTTACGTCCATCTTTTTGTTTTAATCTTATCCAATGCCAGTCGTACCGATGCCGGTAGCCACAATGCCATCCATTGCCCCCAACGGTTTTGCACCCTGAGATGAGCTAGGGGTCGAGCAAGCTCAACCCGAGGCGGATAGCGTTATTAGCTGATTACCGCCAGCTTACTCAAAAATATCTTTACTATGCGTGCTATTACTGTAAATCGGATGGATGCCTTGCTTTTTACTGTCGGCATTTTTACCTGAGACGTATTCGCTGTAGCCAAAATCCTCGCCAGCTTCTGGTCTGGTGCTAACAACCAACACTCTTCTTGCGGGCGGACGCGATATTTGCGGAGAGATATCATCACCCGCCTCCGAAAAACGGGTTAGCTCCCGCCCGGCAGAGCCTGCCACATGCGCGGATACGGGTATTCCGTCGGTGGCACATTAGGCAAAATAAACCCACAATACGCCGTGTACAACAGACCTTCCTCGATTACCGCCAAAATTTTAAAATGACGACCATCCGCCACGATGCGGAGATAGGCAAAATCACGCCCACTGGTACAGCATCGCTACCCTCGCGAGCAATTAATAATACCATTTAATACAAAACAATGGATTAAGCTACCAATCTGCCTGTTAGGTGCCGCCATAAAATTAATGTTGAAAGTGTCTCGCAATGTTATTGATGGTTTCCTGCGCTGCTGATATAAAATAACCTGCTCAACGCCTGTGCCGGTGTGGATTTGCCACGAATCTGCCGCCGTTCGACCTCTGTGGGCCGTGGCGGTGATTTTGACGGTCAGACGACACCGTCATCACGCCTGTCACCTGTTAGCAACTAACGTCGGGTCGGTGGTAAGCAAAACTTACTGAGTATGTCAGCAACGCGCTCCATTTTGTGCGGTGCCGCTTTGTAGCGCATGCGATATAACCCCTTAATTTAATAGAGCCTTTTACGGTTTGTCGGTTGGCGCGTAGCATGGTGATTACCGCTTTTTGCCCTCGTTGGTTTTGATCCCCGAGGTAACAACCCGCGCCGTCAACGGCGAGTGTTTGCCGGATGCTGACCGGAGGCTACCACCTGCGTGCCTGTGCGCGTCCGCCACGACGAGGACCACTTAAAACCCGGCCTCGCCGTAGCTTGGCACAGGCGGACAGATACCGCCGCCTCGCGAAAATGGAGCGTAGCTGCCGGCGGTCGATAGCGCACAAAGCCAACACCATGAGTGCGCCACAGAATCCGGCTTTAACTACAAACTCACCATTGGATAGGCGGGAGCCGATGAAACCCGATACCGTGCCGCAACACGGATATACTCGCAGCGGCCGTAACGGCACCGCTGGAAAAGCGCGCCAGCAATCGCACTCCACCAACCGCTTGTCGCGCTTGCTGCCCGTACTAGCGAGCTGTTGAGCGGCAATATTAATCATTGCGTGCTTATGATGGTATTGCGAGATTTAACACCGCTTCCGCAAGGTCATTGTCCCGTCCTTTTTGGCAAGCCCATAATAGAGGTTTGTAAACTTTCGGTTAAACCTCTTTAAAGGTCTTCTCGAGGTCATTCCCTGCGCTTTTTAAAGTTTCGGGCAATAGCTTCATATCTTCTAGAGTTTTTCGCCGCTTCGCCTTTGCGCACACCCGGCATTTGGGGCGACTTTTCGAGCACTGGAATTTGTTTTTCAAGCTCGGCGACCGTTGAGCCGTACAGGGCTTTTAATTGCTGTTGTCCTCAAGGTGGCTAAATTAACTTACCTGCACCCCTGTGCCTGGATACGTTGTTTTGCGTGCTTTGGTCTTTGATACAGGGCGGTTAATTTCATTTTGCACGCCGTCCACCTGCTGGCTTTTGGCTCAAGTGGTAAAGATAATCAGATTAATCCCCGTCCACATTGGAGTGCTCGGCAACTCGCCATAGCTTGTTATAACGCCCCTCAATGTCGGTGAGCTGGCTTCACCTCCTGCCCGGTGAGACGCAAATACCGTACGTTAAGCGCAAGATTTTTGTCTGTCGCATCGTATTTTTGTTTTGATGACCGGGCGGATTTCTTAAGCTTTTCGCCTCGTTTGATGCAGCGTATTGTGCGGCGAGTTTGCGCCGCTCGTCGTTTAATCCTTCTTTTCCGTCGTCATACATAATCTTCTGCGCGGTGCCCATGCTGCGGTCAGCCGCGGCTCGGTCTTTTTAAAACGGTCAAGCTAGGATTCTGTTTTTGCTTTGCCTGCTCAATTTGTTTATTAAGGTCAATCATCATGGCATTAATGCGGGCGATAAACGGATCCATTTCTGCTTGCCGCATTGCTCGGCTTGTTTGCTTAACGCGATAAATGCTTGCTTCATGTTTTCGGAGTTGTTCGGTCGCCGTCATGGTTGGCTGTGTCAACTCATTACGCAGTTTTTCTCAGTTTGCGTCAATTCGCCGCTCATGGATTGTATTTGCTCTTCCGCGGCTTTAATAGCTTTTAAGCTCTCGGGTTTCTGCTGCTTCTAAACCGCCAAGGTCTTTTAACCGTTCGGCAAATTCGCCACCTGCTTCCCATCGCGGCGTTAAAATGCGGCGGTGAGTTGCTCTGATTGATGTCAGCCAACTCTCCCGTTGTCTCGCCTGCCAGTCATTAACAGTGGCTTGAAAGTGTCTTAATTTGCGCATTAACTTGATTGACTTCATCTGCATTAATTAATCCGCCCATCACGCTGCAGCGGTTTTTATTGAGCAATTCATCGCGGCGGCTTAATCAGCTCATCGGCTGAGCTTTGGCTCCTCGATTGCTTTTATTGTTGGTTTCGACTTGGCTCACGCGCTACTACAATCCGCCACTCTCGCCCAGCTCCCTACAGGGCTTGATTAATGATTGCGCCTTTTTCGGTGTTGGATTGGATGCTATTGGCCGTTTGTTGGTATTGCGCATCAAGCTCCGCCTCTTTGCCTTTGATGTATTCATACGCCGCGTACAATCCAAAATAGCGGTATATAGCCAGACCGATAGGGCCACCTGCAAGAGGAGTAAACTCTGTCCCTAGTCCGCTAAACGTTGCGGCACGTACAGCCACGGCAGCTGCGGTTAGCTAATGCAAGACGTTCTGTGGCCAGTGCTGCCCCTGTCCGTTGACGCAGCCATCGCCACTGATGCCCTGGGCGGCTTTTAACCTCAATGGCGGCAGGCACGCGCGACCAGTGTGTTGTTGGACGCCGCTGTCACCGCGGTATTGCGCGCCATAGCCACCGCACTTTGTACCATACCGGCGACAGCGGGAGGCGGCCACTGCGGCAACCATAAGCGCAACATTGCCAAACAAATCTGGGATTATTGGCAAGCCCACTAATTGCGGCCGCTACTGTTGCAGTTAAAGAGATAGCGTTGTCGGTTTTGTTAAGGTATTCCGTCCAGAGCATTACCAAGATGTGAGCCGGCGCGACCGATAGTCAGCTGGCATGGATTCATATTGTTTTTCGATTTCAGCGGCGGCTTCTTTTGTCGCAGCTCAAGATAATCTGTGGTGTGGACTCGCCATCTTCGGCCATTTGTGCGTAGTTCTGCGCGGGTTTTGCTGAGGATTTTTGTAACACCTCTAAAAAGATAGGCATTTGCTCGGCGACGGAGCAATTCCTCGCCGCGCAAGCGGGCAGGCTAACCCCGGATGATACTGATAATGGCGGACTTAGCTTCTTCCCGTAATGCCTGAGACGACTACCATTTGTTGCAATGTGCGGTAATTGAGGAGTTCCGCGCTGTTGGCCTTTATCACCCAAAGCACGGTAAACGCGTGCTAAGCTCCGCAGCGGGATTTAAACGCATTGCCCGTCCTGTTAGAGATGTCCATGAGTTCGCGGAACGTGCCTTTTGCCTCGTTGTTTGTGCGGAGACAAGTTTTAATGCGCGCTGATAGCTAGTCATGGCATCAGCATCAAGTAAGATACTTTTAGCGCCAAGAGACACCCTGGCAATAGCGGTAAACCCTAACAATTGGGATTTAAACCCGTTTTAATTGTTGGCTGACACCGTTTAATTCCGTCTTGGTTCTTTTCCCAGCTTGTTGTTGTTGCTGCCCGGTGACAGTATCCAGCACGCTAAACCTTGCGCACCCGCTTTACCTTGCGCGTCCGGGCTGATCACGCGTGCCAACGCCGTAATCTCGGTTTTAAACTGCTTAAATTCGCACCGCCGCATCCATATCGGCTTTAACGCGCACTGCAAGCGTCAGGGTATCTGCTGCCATAAATTCTACCTAAAATTGACCGCACTTTATGCGGTCAGGTCGTTACATCTGCGGTTAAGTCTTTGCCGCCGCTAAATCCCACGGCGCAATCTATTGTCGTGCGGCGCGTCACGGCGGGCGCGGAGCATGGATTTCTCATAAAACAAGATGAGTTGCTGGGCGGTGTATTGCCCGAGCTCATTAAATTGATGACCGTTAGCCACTAAGTGCTCAGTGATCGCCCCAATCAGGGCGGCGCGATTGGTCTGTGCCATTTGCTCGACTAGCGGTTGTACCCGCTTTGCGGGTAAAAATTACTGTTGACCGCCCACCACAACAACGTCAAATCTTCGCCTTCTTGGGCATTTAGGTTTTGCAAACAAACTCACAGGCTTGTTAATGGATAGGCAACCAGCTCAATAATGGCCTCATGTTATCGGCAAGCGCCTCCAGTGATTTCATCCCATCGCGCGTTTTCAGGTTTATCAACACTGGCCTAATTGGTCGCGCAAAGTTACAATAAACCCGCCACCTTTGGCGTTATGTTGCATTTGTTGGATAAGCGTGTATTCCTTTATGTGACGGTTTCGCCGCCCACGGTGATGTCGCGATTTGGGTAGAGGATGTCAAGTTCAGGTGGCTTGATTTCTTTGCATATTTATTGCTCTTATATTTTGCTTTTGAGAGTTCCCGGGTATTACCCAGGGAAGGGGATTATTGCGGATTTTAATCACGCGTCCAAAACGACCAAGCGTTACATCGCCTACTTTGGTGGTATCGGCGAGCACCGTGGCTTGGTACGTAGCGCATCTAATGAGTTTTCATTATTGATGAGGGCTTAAGGCTTCGGTCGGGGTAAAGTTGATTTTGCATAACTCAACCACATTCCACCTCATTATTTTCGGCTAAGTATGCCTCATAGCGCAAAAACAGATCTTTCGGATCGTGGTAGAGCATAGCAATGATTTGACTTCGCCGTATTTATAAGCTGCTGTGTCGGTATTTTGCAGACATCTTTTGCTAGAAATTGACTGCACCAAAATCGGATCTACGGTGTAATCCGTACCTTCAACCAATGAGCCGTATTTTTACGCGCTCACATCTTGATGCGCTAATGTAATGCGGTCACCAGCTTTTAATCACTGCTGGCAATTTTTCGCCCGTGACACTACCGGCAGAAACAGTTACTTCTTCGCCCAACAATAATAAGGCAAGATTTGCTGCGCTAAATTCGTGGAATTTTAGCCGATACTCGCCTGTTCTACTAGTGATAATTTTGCGCACTTTTTGGCGTGCTGCCGGAATAGGATCTGCGCTGTGTTCCGAAGCTTTCTACGGTTAATGAGATGAGATAGCTCGATACATCACCCACCCAGCGTTGCGCGCCGATATTGCGCATCGCGTCACGCACGGCAAGATAGAGCTCCTTGCCCGCAAGAATACGTCTCTAACGCGCCTATTATTGTTCTCCTTTGATTTTATTTTCGGTTTCACCGTCGGCGGATTGGTGGGATTTCGGCGTTGTCGCCGGGCTGTTGTTCGGATTGCGCGGACTGTTCCGGAGGCTACTTGCTCAGTTGGCTTATCGGCTTCCTCCGATTTTTGTTACCGCACTTTTTCCGCTTACGCCCTATTTGATGACGGATGAGATATGCCGCGTCAGCGTCTGTTACCTCAATCACATCACCTGCGGCATAGCTCAATACCGGCGTGGACATGCGGTTGGTCGAATTTGATTTGTTTCATCGGTTTCTTCCTATGATGATTTTGGTTCTGGTAGGTCTCCATCCAAACGAGATAAGAGTTGGTAATCCACAATGTCACCACGGACAGGTTTCTTTTTGCTCCCGGCACCGGTGGACGCCACCCCATTAACTGCTCGCGGATTTTGCCGATAACCGGATTACTTTACGCTCAAATGCGGCGTTTCAACGTTGTACTGATACGACTGCACAATCACGATAACCGAAAAAACGGACGGTGACCATTTGACGTATCGCCACATCATTGAGCGTTCACCTCACCGTTTGGCACGACAAACACCGCAGGCGTTGCCAAAGCCCGCCAAACTAACATCACTGATAGAGCGATATTCGGCGGTAGATCCCAACGTGTGGATGTAGTCCGGCTGGAGCGGCTTTAGCTGCTCAATAACATGTTTAATGTCAAACGGTCCGTATTGCATTAGTAATCCTTCAGGGTTTCAGCGGTAAACACGCGGTCACGTTTGGTAAATTTCGGTAGCCGGAGGCGGGCACGAGCTCGTCCTCAAAGCCAAGTGAAAACTTTACCTTCCGCAAACCAACTGCAACAATTTGAGCGTATCGCGGTAGTCGCGCACAATCAGGTTATCCGCTTTTTGCCGGCAAGTGCTGGCGCAGGTAGTAACGGACCAGACTGCGCGCCCACGTGGTTAAAATGCGCGGCGTTTGCTTTTAAACGGCAGCCTATAGCCGCGTTGGCGCAAATCAGCCGTCAATTAACGCACTGGCGTCGGCAATTACTTCGTTAATGCGGGCGATTGCCCGCTGCGCTTTTTTCAACCGCTACCGGTAGTTCACCGGCGACATCTTCGCCGTCAATGATTTTGCCGATAATGCAGCCAGTCGGCAGGTGGTTGCCCCACCTGCGCGGGTAACTTGCGCCAGCTCCATCACGCCAGGCTTCTCGCCCAATTGTTGCAGTGTGATATACATGCGGCGACCTTAAATAACGTTTTTCAGGAAGAAGCCCTAAACCTTCGCGGTGATCAACTCTTTGACGGATTCACCGACGCGGTGACGGTTACCGCCGCGCATACCGATGTCATTGTCAAAGATAGTGCGCACTTCGCGGGTACCGAATTGGGCGGTCAAGCCGAAAGTGGTGCCGTGTTGGGTGTCGGCTAATACATCACGATAAATCAGTGAGCAGTGACTCGCCCCAAGCGTTCGCCAGCACCGGCTTTTTAGCGAGGTTCACGGTATTTACCAGCGTCTGACCGACTAAAATCTTGTCGAGCTCAAACAACTCCTCGCAAAAACTCTAACGGCACTAAGCCGGAATCGCCCAACGTACCGCGTTGTACGCTTTGATGATTTTTGTTGGTACGCAATGCGGTTGCCGCTTTTTGCCCCAGAATCATGATATTCGGGCGCATAATCGGCGTATCTAATGCTTCTAATAACTGATGGATAGGGTCTGCATCGTCATGGGTCCACTGGTCGTTACCGGATAGGGTTTTTGACGTCGCTGCTGACATAGGATTTTTCGTTAAACACCTGCCTGCGGTGCGGATTTCGCGTGCCAATTCAACTCAGTTGATGGTTTGCTTTCTACGGCGCGACCGTCCGGGTCGTAATTTGCCGGCGCATTTTTCGCGTCAACTACCGGCACTGGTGCGTCTAACGCGTGGTCTTCGGTAGAGGCGGTTAATCTGCGGCGCCAATTCCACTTGATTCGGCGCGAGGTGCGGCTGACAAATGGTTTTAGGCACCGTAAAACCTTCGGCTAAATCATGTTGCAGATATTTAAATTCTTGTTTGCCCACATCGGTGCGAGGTAACACTTCGTCGGCAATCATGCGGCGGTTGCGGTAAGCAATCGCAATGGCAGTTAAACCGGGTTGACTCGGAAAAATTTGCTTTTACTCATTTTTAATCCTTTTTCAATAGATGAAAATTAATTACAGTTTTCGCTTAATTTTGGTGAACGGGTTATTCTGGCGGCAAAACCCGCGATGAACAGGGAGCCTAAATCACCTTCCGCGCCGTCTTCTTCGGCGAAGCCGATGTAGGCTTGTTTTGCAGTGGCTTTCACGGCGCGACCCTGTGCGTCGGTAGTTAATGCGTCGCCGCGTTTGATTTCCGCGCCGTACATCACCGGATACAAACCGCTGCGCACTACATCCACATGTTCGCCCGGGTCTTTCGGCACGCGGGTAGAAATGCCGATCAGTTTGTCGGTGACGGCAGTGGCTTGTTTTGCACTGTCTTTTTCTTCACCGAAAGCAACAATGCGATAACCTTCGATTTTTGCCTTCGGTGACGTAAGCAATGATTAATTCAGGGTGTTGCCTCATTTTTGCGCTCCTTTCATGATGTGATTAACGGCATCGGTCATTGTGATTTCAACGCCTGCTTTCGCTTGTTCCGCTTGATATGCGGTCGCCGCTTTGGCGATAGACGCACCGTCGGCAAAGTCCACCCGCGTCTTTGTCTTTTTCGCCCGGCTCACCGGATTTTTCCGAAAAATCCACCGGTTTAGCGTTGAGCACGTCTTTTAATACGTCAATCGACGATTTAGAGACGGTTTGATTGCCGTCAGAAAATGACACCGGCGCGTTGCCTAATTGCACCATCACTTCAACCAAGCCCGCTTTATGTGCCGGCAATACTTTGCCCGCTTTCACTAAGCTATCGGCAAAATCAGTGGCTTCTTTCTGTCTTTCCGCTTCCGCTTTGGCCTTTTTCATTCTCAGCGGCTTTTTACTTTGTCTTCACGTTCAGCAATGGCGGCTTCACGAGCGGCAAAGTCGGCTTCTTTTTCGCCACTTCATCGGCTGCCACCTTTTGCGGCGGCGGCTTCAATGGCGGCTTTTTGTTCTGCTTCTGTCATGGTTTTCTCCTGTGTTGATGGGTTAGCAGAGTCGGATTCGTCAAAGGCAAAGTCGGCAAACGCATTGTCGCCGCCTTCGCTTTGCGCAAAGTTCACGTCTGCCAAGCCTTTAACAGCGGGCGGCACTGCGCCCAAAAAGCCCACATGACGTAAATAATGATGACTGGTTTAGGGGTTGCCGGGGGTTTCCGGCAGAAAAATGGATGCACTACGTTTTTGTAACGTCCGGCATTCACCGCCTCGGCGAAGGCTGCGTCAACTTGTCCCACGTGGGCGTAAAGTATGCCGTCCTCCACACTGGTCTGTTTCACCCAGCCGTAAGCCGGGGCGGTGAGATTGGGTGTGACCGATAAGCAATCGGAGATTCGAAAAGTTTTGATCGATTGTGCACGTAAATCATTTAAATCAGCTTGCGAAAGAGCTAATTTCGCGACCGTCCATTGCGGTATGGGTGCTGACGCGCATAATTTCCATTTTGGTGAGTTTCACAGATAAATAACCTCGGATGTGTGTTTTATGGCCACAGTATGCCGAGGCGACGGAAATTTGTATTTTTCCGCGTTTGGAATTATTAAACGGGGTAATTTTGCAAATGCAGGATTATTTAGAGGGATTATCGTTTTCTAGCGTGTTTATAAACGTTTATAAACACGCTAAAACGAATTCGAGGATATAGTTTATCGTTTTTCATTTAAAACGCCGTACGCGCGTTTTACGCGTTAAAAATCGTTTTTAGATGTTTTCGGGCAATATCAAGTAATCGTTGCTCGTCGGCGGCGGATAACCTGAGCCATGGGCGCGCCGGAATCGTTACGCGCTTTCACCCGGCGTCCGTGCACATTTAACGCTTTGGCATTTTTGCGGTGATCGTTCCGCCGAATTGGTGGATTGCCGCATAAAGGGCGGTCGGAGCCAAACACCACGCCAGAATCATCTGCTTGCTAGCGCAGTGTACCACTTAAATGCCCGTCAAGCGTTAAAATTTTATCGGCGTTTTTCTTTTTGGTGTCGCGATACCAATCCTGCAAAAGGCACCCAAGGCGTGCCGTCCGGGGACTTTCTGCGCAACAAACCGGGCAAAATGGATTGCTAACAGCTCTTCGCCCATTTCGGCAAACATCAGCTTAGGACGATTTAATTTCGCTAGGGCCTTATCAATCACGCGGCTAAGCTCGAAATATCTAGTTTAATGTTGACTGCGGTCATATTTTGTCCTATATTGATTTTTAGCGCATCGGGTGGGCAGTCCCCGCCAGGACCTCAAATCCACACCCGGCGAGACTCACTTGTGGCGGCGGGTGAGTTTTTAATCTTCGTCGTCCCGGTAATACAACATCACACCGGTGCGCACCTGTTCTAAGTATTCGTCTTTGTCCGGCGCAAATATCGTCACGCCGTCCCAACCATCACTGCCCACATCAAACTACCGCGCAATGCCGGAATATTTGTTTTGATACCATCAATTTTAAAGCGGGCAATATAACGGCGTCGCACAACCATTTTATCAATATTCAGCCAGTGCTCGGTACGCGTCCAGATTTCATCCGGTTGTTGTAACGCTAGCGCAAGGAGTTTCAAGTAAACCTCACGCCCGCGTTTTTGAGTTTGGAGTGCCCGCTGCGGGAAGTAAACAACGCGTCGCTAATCACCAGACTTTCACCCAGCACATCTTTAAATATCGCGGGTTTTTCCTGCGTCGCGCCAAACTCAGATAAAAACTCGTTAATGTAAAATCCGTCTTCCTTGCCTTCCGGCAATAATAAAACTACTGGATACCTTGCGCGGGGTCGGCATTGGGATTGGTGTATCTTTGCGGTGCGGGTAAAACGCCACGCGGCGCGGTTGTCCGTCATTGGTCTAACGGCGGCGGGTTTGGCTAGTTAAGCGTGATGCGCCGATATGCTCAAAGCCGGGGTCGATACCTTTCGGCACTTTAACAATCCGCAGATTCAAGCCGCGCGCCGACAATGCGCTCCTCCCACTCAATTTTTGGTGCCTTATCCACTTTGAGTCCGTCGCGGTCCATGTGAGACGGCTACGCCCAATCACGGTGCATTGACAGCCCCATGCGTTAATGGGGAAATGGGTTTGCCACCACGGATCATCGTGGCGCAAAAATTAAACCATCCCAGTGCATATGCTCAATGCGCGGATGGCTTACCGCGTCACTGTGGACGTACTCAGTACGGCATCACATCTTTAAGCTCTTGCAGTTGGGCGTATCTGCCCGCCTGATAGCTTGAGCGCAGGTTGGTTTCATAAATTACGCGCGGCTGCGCCGGTTGCGCCCGCCGTGATAGTCCCACCCGTATTTGCAGCAACGATATTGTCAAAATCCTTGCGAAAATCCTCTAACGTTTTGCCGTTAGCGATAAAGTCGTTAATACGGCGGCAAGTCTTCAATGATTTCACGGCGATTGGCGCCTGCAACCACCGCCGCGTAATCTATGCTCAGCGTTGTAAATGTCCGTCCATGTAGCGGTGGGTGTCGGGATTTTGCGCTTATAAAACTCAATTTGCTCGTTAAACGGTACGCTCCCGTAAGTCGCTTTTATTCATTGTTTGCCTCGCTTGCCGCCGCTTCGCCGCCCGCTTAAATTCGCCGCGTTGAGTGCTAGCGCCATGGCGGCCGTGTATTGCTCCAGGCTCATATCCGGCATCAAGGTTAACAGCTCATCGCGCATTTGCTCTAAAGATTCCGCGCGCTCGGCGAGAGCGCGCACATGGATCAACCAGTTATCAATTACCAGCGCAAGATTGTTGTCGAGCTGGTCAACCATGTGACCTGGATGTCTTTTTCCGTTTCGCCCGCAAAATCTGCGTCTCTTAGCGGGTTCTTTTTGGTGCCGGGTCATCATTATTCTGGGATTCTGCCTTTTTCCACTCGCCGCCGTAGGACGCTTGGATTTGCCCCAAAGTCGGACGGTAGCCGGTGAGTCTCAAAAACGACCTTGTCGCGGTTGGCTTTTTCGTTCAAGTCTTCCGCCTCGTCAGATACCCTAAACACACGCGGTGGGCGAGCATTAGCAAAGTTCATCGCAGTTAGCCATGCCACCGGGGCCACGATTAAAAAGATTCGCAGATGACGTCAGAGTCTGCTTTAATGATGGATTCTAATACTTTTTTTCTTGCAGATCATCATTTCCTAAGCGACCAGCCGATGCCACCGGATGATGAGGTTTGTCCGAGTACGACGCGTTGGATCCGCTTCGTTCATGGTATCACATGAGCTCTTTGTAGGATCCGTTACCGGTGCGCCTCAGCTCAACAGCTCAATAGGCATATCTAACGGCAACGCAGTGCCACTGTCGGACTGGATAGATTCTATCGCCTCAATAGTCTTTTTCTCTGGTCGGCTTCGCTGGCGTTTTTACCGTAACGCCCAAGCACCGTCGGCATGCCGAATTTTTCCAAATCAGCCAAAATTTGACGCCGTTACGTTTAAACAAGCTCAACCAGTAGAAGCCAGTGCGTGCGCAATCACCGTACGGCTCGTCGTCGTGGTCGGCACCGGTGCAAAAACTCCAAAAATACGGCGCCGGACACTCAATGCCACTGGTTTGATTGGCGCGGGTAAGCAGGCGCAGCTCGCCTGTAGGCGTGAAGCGGAAGCAGCGACGATTGCGCACTTTGACGTCCGCCACATATTTACCGTCATCATTGACACGATACACCAGCTCCGCCACGGCGTAGCCGCCAAAATACCGTAGTGCATTAGTTTGGTAATGCGATCAAAGCCGATTTCTGCCGCCAGTTACGGATAAAATCCGCCGCTTCCACATCTTGCGGTTCGTCGCTTGCCGGCTCTACCGTCCACTCGCGGGAAACCAGCGCGATCTTGGCGTTGGGTAAAGGTGCGTTTGACTTCTTCGTCGCTTAATACTTTTTCATAAAAGTGACAGGTCACCATTGCCGCGTCCACGGAGCACGCCATCTTCGGCTGTGCCAGCTCGCCTATGTAGGGCTTTGGTGATGTCCTGCCGTCGCCGGTGCTTGCGATAGCGCGGTTGGTTTCCGGGTTTTGTTTTTACTTTTAAACCAATCTTTAATGCCCATAATTAATATCCTCTAAAATTATTGTGTCCGCGCACCGTACGCAAATCCATGCGCGGAAAATCCCGCACTTGTGCCGAATAAATCCGCGCTTATCGCGCCGTTTGCCTGCTTTAAAGTTAATTTCAAATCCCTCGTCAGTGCGATAGGCGTAATAGAGCAAGAGTTTAGCTATGCCTGCGTCACCGTGGCGTTGCGTGCCACTGGTGCCCGTGGTGCGTTTGTCGAGGGATTCGCGGTGTACCTTTAATCACCTGAAAGGCGCGTAAATCGTCGAGCATATCCGCGTGGCGCGGATAACGTGAAAGGTGCCGTCTTCGAGTGCGGCTTTAAACGGTGGCGCGTGCTGGGCGTACCAGGATTCGCTTAACATCACCGATTCAACGACTTGTCCGTAACGGTCAAATGCCGCCCTCGGATAAAACTGAGCCGTTACCGCGTCCATCATTGGCCGCTTTGGATAAGCGCGGTAGGCGGTCGCCGATGTAATAGTAAATTTGTTCCTGTTGCTTAAAATGGCACCTTGGACATTTCCAGTACCAACGCTTCTTTTAGCGTTAAATCGGGCTGTTCCTGTCCTACCAAATCACCGACAAGTCACCGCTACGCGCAAAGTCCTCGCCGATGTAACTGCGTTGTCCGTTCGGTAAGGTTTGTAACACCGGGAGCAGGTCTTTCTCTGCACTGTTCCTCAATTTCTGCAGCGCACCGGCTCGTCGATTTAGCTAAATTCGTCATTTTTGGTTAAGCGGATGAGCGGAGTATCTTTTGCTCATGCGGCTTTCAATGAGTGCGCGGGTAGCCACGCGCCACCGGAGTTACGCGGGATACAATCTAACTCCTTTCGGAGGCGGCATCACCGTAAGACGCACGGATTTCTGCCACCCAGGCATCTTCCATTTCTTGTGTCCATTCGCGGCCCAAGCGTAAGCAAATGCGTTGATAAAGCCCGTCTTGGATAGCTTCATCGAAATGGAATAGTAGTGTAAGCTATAAGGTTTTGCCCGCTTTGACGTCGCTTATCAGCTCGTTAAACGGATTATCGACGCCGTTGTGGGTGCTGATAATGTGTACTTTGACCGCCCCACATTAAAAGCGCCATTGCCGCTTTCATCAGTTCCAAGCCAAATCTCGTGGAACGCGGCTTCATCAATAATCACGCGCCCTTGTTTACCCCGTGTTGACGGGCGGGAAGATAGTGCGGTGATACGCCAGCCACTGGCAAAAGCGGATGATGTAGGCTAAAATCGCTTTTTCTTCGTCGCCTTCCTTAAAGATTTCCTCGGCTTCTTCGATTTCGCCCGCTGCCAGCCCGCGAGGCTTTCGCCCAGTTACCGCAGTCGCGGATAAACTCTAACGCCATTTCTTTGTTGTAGCCGATATACCATGGAGTCCATGCCTCTGCTGAGATGCCGCTAGAGAGTGCGGTATCGGCGGCTTCACCACGACAGACCGATACGCCGTGACTCTCACAGACTTTCACGGCGGTAGTATCAGCGCACCATTTTTGCTGATATGGTAACTAACACGGCGGGCGTGCGGGCGGTTTCGGTGAGGTTTTCCATTTGCAGTGATCCCTAAAATTTGCTGACGGATTTGGTCTGCCGTATCGGCAGCTCAAGCCACCTTTTTCACCAGTGTGTCCACTTCCTTCGCAGCGGCTTCGGCGCGGGCTTTGATTTCGGCTTGGTATTTTTGAGATTGATACTGGCGCCAATCAGCGGACTGATGTTTTTGCCCACAAACGACAAGGCGGCAAGGCGTTTCATCGGGTCGTCTTCTTCCTTGATTTCTTCAAGGTTCATCAAGGCGTGAAAGACTTCGCTTTGGATCATCTCCAAAATGGCGTCGCTTTGCGTGCCTTTGTCGTTGCTGATGTTATCTGAGATGATTTTTCGCCGCTTCGGTACTGGCTTTGCACAGACGCCAAACGACGTTCTAATCGCTTGCCCATAGCGGTGCACCGCACCTGCGTGAGATGTCATAACCTCGGGATTTTAGGGCTTCTTCCAGTGCGCTGTAATCGCTAAAGTTATTTTTCAACAAGGGCGGCGTCCAGCCAATCTTTGACGTTTTGCGGCAGTTGTTTAACGGTTGAGCGTTTCGGCATGGCGACTCCTTACCAGTATTTTTCAGGGCGGGCAATGCCGTTGATAGATTCGCAGTGTACTCGACAAAATCAATGCCTTCCGAGGTCAATTTGCCGTGCCAGCGGGCGGTATCGCGTCCGCGTAACTCAATCAATTTGCGTCCGGCTAAAGTAATCCATTTCGCGGCGTAATTCAAGGAGACGGTCAGTTGCATTGGCACGCTTTGGATGGTGGTTAAAATCAGGCTTTCCGCCGCACCAATAGGCGCGCGCATGGTCGAGCGTTAATAAAATCAACCAGCGCACGTGTTCGCGTTTGTTTTCAAATTCAATCATGCTAGTTTCTTCCATACACTGCAAAAGTCAACTCTATCTAACTTTTCATTGATGGCATCAAACCGCGCTGAATTAACGGTCTCGCATGAATTGCGTCGTCGCGTTTTTGGTAGTCCTCCGGCATTTTTATCTTTAGTTCCATAACAATGTTATTGGCTGTCAGATAATCTCGCGCCTCTTTGATGTCTTGGTGGAGCTGCTGATATTGGCTATCGGTAAAGCGCAAAATTTTCGTTCAGTTTGATTCAAATTGTGCAAGCAAAAATCTTGCTGAAGCCGATAAGCATACCGATGATAGTAATGACCAGGCTCACAAAAAGGTGATGACCTGCCACGTGCTGACTTCCGTCATTTTTCTCCCCTTTTGCACATAATTAATTAAAATCTACGTCAACCCGGCACAAATGCCGTAAAGGTCATACATTTCCTTTAAGCGCCACCAAAACCGCGTCACTGTGATTTTGCGGGAGCGGTGGCAGGGAGCTCGGCACGGTACCGCTAATGCCGACGTAGCGGTTTTGGCTGCGCGAGCGCGGGCTTCGGCGAGTTTACAGCAGGCTGTCAGCAGGATGGCGGCAATCGCGACGGCTATGCCCGTTTTTCGTAAGGGTTTGCTGTAGTTCATAGGTTGTTTGGTCTCCTTCGGTTTGGTAATCGGCAAGTTTGGCAATAGTGAGCTTTGGCTGACGATAGTTGCGGCCATAATGTCACGCCCAAGACGGTCTAACTGTCCCTTAATTTCCGTTTTTCCCGCTTGTTCGTAGGCGGCTTTGGTATCGGCAACACCCGCGCTCATAGGCTTGGTAGCAACTCCAAATAGTAAACAGCGTAATCAGCACGGCGTTTAAAATGGCTCTGCCGATGTCGGTTTTAGTGCGGTTAACCCTTTTATAAAGCGTGCGGAATCCCCAGTTGATATAAAGCGGTTGCCAGCGGTAGATAATCTGCTTTGATGGCCCCGATTTTCGGCAAAATTCGCACGACTGCGCCCCGCTGTTGACAAGTTCCACGCTTTGCCAATAGGTCAGCGGGTCAAGCCCTTGCGCCTTTGGCTTTGCGTTTATCACGTTGCACCCAACCCAAGCCCCCGTTATATGCCGACAACATAAACGCCATACGGTCGCATCTCGGTACGCGCATTAATCTGTCTGCATAGTTGTAACGGTTATAACGTACTAACGCCCGTAACGCCCAGTCGGGGTTATAAGGCTGATTGTCGGCAAGTTCGGGATACAACGCCGAAATCCAGTCAGCGGTTTTTGGCATAAACTGCGCCAAGCCTTGCGCGCCGACGGGCGAAAGTGCGGTCGTTTTCCACTGCGATTCTTGATGGATTTGGGCGGCAAACACCGGGATTGGGGCATTTAAGCCCCAAACGGCATAGCTTTCGCGGGTTAAGGTGCGTTGGTATTGCGCTGCCTGATTCGGCGCGCTGAAGGCTAACGGCACGCATAACACGGACGATAGCGAAGCAGCGCCACCAAGGCATAGGCGCAAAAATTTCGAAGCACTTATTGGTGCGATGGACAACGCGCATAGTTATAGTCCTAACGTCACACCCAAAATAACCGCACCGACAATGAGCGCACGGCGTAATACCACTCATGGCAAAGACGTTCAAATAACCGTCGCAAATCGGATATTCCGGCTGATTTTCAGGGCGCAAGGCGAGCTTGGATTCGCGTTTATTCCAACGCTCACGCAAATAACTGCCGGGGCTCGAATACGGAAACAAGGGCGCGGTCGAGGGTGGTAACCGATAATGGATGCAACATAGACACTAGGGCCAATTTATACAACACTACTGGTAACTGCGCAGGTGAAATAAGGCCAATGATCGCAGAAGTAAACAGCAGGGCGGAAATGACCCAAGATAATAGGCGACCATGCTTTAATGCGTTAAAAACCTTTCATAAAAACTCCTTAGTTTTTGATAAATAGTGGTTTGAGTTTTTAGCAGCTATTTATGAAGTGCGCGTATTTTGGACGCGTTAGAATATTTTGATGCACGGACAGGCAAACTAGGCATACCGAAAAACAGCAAGAAAAAGGATCTGACAATGTATATGTATCAACCGTTTGCTCAGCTAACCCCTGCGGCAAGCCTTTATGACCTGCGCCCTTACCAAACACACCCAAAACGAGGAAGAAAAATGGAAAAATTAACCTACGAACATACATTAAACTCCGTGATTAAAACAGCTGACTACTTACAACACGGCCAGCTGACAGTCTGCGTGTTGACACTACAAAACGGCTTTACTGTGACAGGTGAAAGTGCAGGCCTTAGCTTGGCAACGTGCGACATTGAAGTCAGCAGAAAGTTGCTTTTGATAATGCGGTAGATAAAGTTTTGATGTTGGAAAGTTATTTAGCAAAACAGCGGATGTTTGAAGCGACGTAGGGTAATAAAAACAGGGCGAAAGCCCTGTTTTATTAACATTATTTTTAGTGCAAGATAAGTTATCTTATCATCGCCAAAAACATATTATGATACAGCATGATACCGCATGCAATATGTTGTTCCTTTTCTTCCGAATCTTTCCGTATAGAGTTTTCTACTTTTGCCTTCTTTAAATTTCTAAGTTCCGGCATCTCTTGCTTGTAAATCAGTTTTAATCGAGCTAACATGCTTCTTTTCTTTCGATTTCTTCGTTTGTTTCGACTGCTTTGATTTCGCTTTTTAGGGACTTTTCGAGTTTTAACAACAAGATCTTCAATTTTCTCATGGCGGGCAATAAAGCAAATAGCTACGCCCTTTTTGTAATACGTTTTAATTCATCACGATAGTCAGTATAATAGGTATATAGCGCAACAATTCAGCCCCTCGTTCACCATGCGTTGCTTTATGATATTGGTTAATTTGCTTTGCAGAATGGGCCTTGAGCTTGTCGAATTTGAGAAATAACGAGTTCCAGAATATCCCTATACATTGGGTCATCCCCTGCAAAATGGCAACTTCTTTTGAGTAAATGCCTCTTTTCCAGTTCGCTAAAATTATTATAGAGGTAGGCAACTTTCTGATATGAACTTTGCGAGTGATAATCTCCCATTCTATAGAGCTAATCGCTTTCATACAGTAACTCTCATCAACTGCACTATTTCCTTAGTTAGTTAACTTACTGATTTATTCCTGCGCCTTCGCCCAAAGCGCCATTAATAGCAAAGCCTAAAATAGTCATGATATGCCCGGACAGGCCGGAAAAATTTGATTTTTGCCATATAACTGCCAGCGATGATGATCACCACCGAAAAATAAAGAGTTTAAACAGTCTCGATTTAATCTAGCTTCGATACGGATTTCTTGTTGTCTTCGTTGCTCGTCAGCCATCCCTTTTGCCTCTCTATTTCGGCAAATGCAGTCTATCGCCGTAAGTACACGGCCCATTCCTGCACACTATTAAAATCTGCAGGGTTGCCTTATTACACCAGGCACAACACCCTGTGCGGGTGATCTAATGGGATTTCTGCGGTGTGCTGCCCGTGGTAGTGGTTTTCCGTTGGTTGCCGCTGACTTGAGTGTATTGTTTCCTTGATTGTCATCGTCATAGCCATAATCCTCCATGTTGTGTTTAGCTAATGAGACTCTAATCTTTATTATTTTCGGCTTTTCCTTGCGATTTGTAGCATTGTTATCGCTTTGATTTCCATTATCAGCGTCTGTATGGTTGTGTTGTTGGTTATGATTGCTTCAGTTTCTCAGTGCTGACGAAGAAGCTTATCCCGCCTAACATAAACTGGCGCACAGCGGTGGCGCGGTGCGAAATGTTTCAGTAGCAGTTGTTCTTCTGATGTTAGTTCAGCGTTTGAACGCACCCCAAAAAGAAGATATAATTAACATCAATTCCAATTTTTGATATTTCAATTAAATATTCTGTGACAGCGTTCTTACACCGCTTTCATACTTCAACTGCGCTCGTTTTTGAATGCCACCCACGGCACCGCAATGCCGCCTGTGTAAGACCTATTCTTTTCTCCTCTCTTCTTTTAATCTTGACCTATAGACATAAAAACCTCAAATACTCAAAAACTGTTGACAGGTACTCAAATGAGTACCATAATACATTAAAACTTAGCAAAACATTTCATAAATCTTTAATCAACAACAGGAGAGCTAATAATGACACCAGAAGCAGTAAAACGCAAATTTAAACAAAACGGTTGGACGTTCGCGCATGGGCTAAAGAACACGGTTACACGTGGAAGTTTCCCGCGTGTTGAACGGATTCAAAGGTGACTCGTGGCAAGGCGCATGAAATCGCCTTTTAAAACTTGACTCAAAACCAATTAACTAACGAGGTGCCATAGGAAAAGCCGACTTATCAAACTACACAACCGCTTTTAGCCTGTCAATACCGCGCCGTTAAAGCAAAAACGTCATCAGCAACCAAGCCATCAAAAATAACGGCCGTAATCGTGATGCACGCTGATATTGCCGAAGAGTTCGGCGTATCGTTATCCGTTGCCGCCTGTTTTGCGAAATAAGGAGTGTGACATGGAGAAGGTCAATTCCGCCTCAGCGTGCTTTAAAGGGTGATTAAAGTGTTACAAAAATATCATTCAACGGGTTAAGCAATAAAGAACTCGCCACTGCGCTGAGATGAAAGCCCGGCAAATATCAGTCGCACCTTTGACATACCTCAAAAATGAAGGTTTTGTGATTAGGTTGGAAAAGCGGCAAGTTTGCATTCAGCCCCTTTTTCGCCCAAATCGCCATGCGCCACGCCGCCAATATGGACAAGGCAAGTGCGCAAATTAACGAACTAAACAACGCTTAGGGCACTGCCGCCACTAAGATAAAACCACGACAGATTTAACAATAGAACAACAACAAAGTGATCAATCGCAGTTAAACAAATGACACAAGATAAGGCGCAAGCGACAGGAGCTATTGGCAATGATTAAAGCATTTGATTTTACTCAAAAACTGGTGACCGTCACCACTTTGAAGCTATTGAATCAAGTTAAAGAATCTAAGAATTACAAAGTGTTAACCCTTTTCTAACAAAGAAGGAAAACTGGTGACCGTCACCACTTGGGAGGATGTTTTTGTATAACTTTTAGGCTTTAGTCGCGAGCAAATGGACGAAAACCCTCAGAAAACCTTAATACATTTGGTGCAAAACTTCCTAGAAACTAGTCAACGACTCGGCTGAGGCTACGCGAAATGCGCAAACTTCGCAAATTACCGAAGATGCCCGAGCCGAAATTGTGGATACCGAATTCTCCGAAAGTGCCGACAAAGAAGAATTGTTGGAAAAATCGAAGAATTGACCTGCAAAACACGCACAAGAAAAACAAATCTTAGAGGTCACTAAAACAAAGCCATGCCAACTATGAAGCGCAAAGCAAGGTGTTAAAACAAAAACGATCGCATTAATCAGCCGACATCGAATTGAGAAAAAGAAAAACCCACATCAACACATTAAGCCCGGACGAAAAAGGCGGCTTTTGTTGCGCAAAAGAAACCCTCGCAACTGGTTTACAACGCGGAAAGCCATTTTACGGGGCAAGTGTGGAAAGCCTTTGAAACGTTGGATAGTCACACAAGAAAGCGGCATGACCTACAAACAATTTATGGTGGGTACGCTTGCGGAGATTGAGTTAGTGCTAACGAGTTGCGCACTGCCTTTAATTTGCTACGCTTGGCGGACGGTGACAACCGCCCTGAATGGGCGCGAGAGGTTTCCGAAGGCAAAAGACTACGACGCGGGAATTTAACGCCATTAAAAATGGTAAAAATCAATAAGGATTTACGTTATGGCGATTTTACCTGAAAAACTTCTTGAAATTGCGCAACAAGCCGCCAATGCCCCGCACGGCAAAAGGGCGAGGTGTATGCGCGCTGTGAGTTACTCAATCTAGCTCATGCACGTTAATGCGCGAACTTAAAAGTCTATCGCCCAAAAGCGCGCAAACAACGCAGTGATAAAGGCGCGGTGGCGCTAGAGCTGGACGACGCAAAACCATATCCGCTTACTGGCTGGCTTGTCGGCGCGGGTCCACAATAAAGTAATGTCGAGCTTAGTAAGCTGTTAGAGGTGCTGCGCGCGCCAACGGTGAGATCAAGGCGGGAATACATCGACGAAAGCACAGGGGAAGTGCGGTTGCTCTCAGAAAGTGCGCGTTAGCCGCGCATTACGCGCTTATAACCTACACCCGAACAATCTATCCTGTCCAGCACCGGTGAATGCCATGAAGAGTTTACATCCGAATCATTGTTGGCAAATCTGACCCGTCTTTGTGTGTGTTGTGATACCTCAAAGAGCAAGCGGACGGCGGTAACGGCTTAAAACATTATGGAAGAAAAGGAGTTTTACAAAACAACCTGCCAACATCAAAAAGTGGAAAACCAACGGGTGTGGCGGTATGTGATTACCGACCATGCCTCCCGTAATTTATGCGCAATACGTGTATGGCGGCGAAAGCGCGGAAAACCTATGTAACTGCTTTATTAATGCCATGCAAAAACGCGATACCAAAGATCCGTTTTGTGGTGTGCCAAAAATGGTGATGTTGGACCCGGGCTCGGCGAATACCTCCGCCATGTTCGCCCAGGTGTGCAAATCAGTCGGCATTAAATTCAGTTAACGCGCTGGGCAAACCGCGCGCCAAGGGGCAGGTGGAAAAAGGCAACGATATTGTGGAGCGGCAGTTTTGAGAGCGGTTTGCGTCACCCGTGTGAGCGGGTTGACGAACTGAATCAACTGGCGGGACGTTGGATGACGTATTTTAACGGCACCGCCATGCCACACGCCACAATAAAACCTGATATCAAGCCTGGCTTGGGATTGCCGCTGAGCAATTGAGTGATGGCTCCAAGCCTTGCTATTTGTCGCGAAATTGATGGTGACCAAACTCACCACCCGCAAAAGTGAGCTCAGAATTAACAGTGAGCTTGACGCCAAAACCTGTGATGTACACATCACCGAAGCTATGGTGGGCACGGAAATCACTATTGGCAAAACCCCGTTACCGTCCCGACTGCATTCAGGTGCAACGAGTGGATGATGAAGGGCAGCAATACTGGACGGTGGTTGAGCCGGTGGCATACGACGATCACGGGTTCGCGTGGACGCGGCGGTTATCATGCTAAGAGCAAACCGCACAGCCAGAGCGTGTTTGAGTACAACAAAGAGACCGTAGAGCGCATCGCATGTGACGCTGAGACGGAAGACGAAGTGAAAGCTGCCAAGAAAGCCAAAGCGCCTTTATTTGGTGGTCGCATGACCCATTCAAAGTGGTGGAAAGAACACGATTATGTGGATTTCTGCCCGAAACGCGGACAAGAGCACGAATTGACCGCCAACGCCAAACGGGTTGAGCTTCGCTCTCAACACGATTGAGTGCAAAACGACTTAAAGCCCGTTTCGACCATGAATACACGGCTGACACGATGAAATGGCTAAACTCAGCGTTATCCAAACGGCATGAGCGAGCAGGAATTGGAAGCATTACTTGCGCAAGATCACTTACCGGCAACTGCGAAACCATTGCGTCAGTCAACGCATAAAGGACGGCATTATGTTGAGAGCAAGCAATTTTAGAAGAAAGGCATTTTCTCAACGCAACTGGCAAGGCTGTTGCTAGTTTCCGGCGGTGATCACCAATTTAGTGAACTACGGCTCTGATGATTAAAAACCAGCACCGAGCAATTTTAAAAACACGGTTGACCGAGGTGTTAAAAACACTGGGGATTTCTACCGCACTTTCTGAGCTTTTATCGGAAAGATTCGCAGGCGGCAACGCCTGCGGAGGATTCTAACCTTGACGAGCAGTCAATAACAACAGAGGAAGACACTATGTTACTCGCAAAACCAGGCTTTATTTCCAGCCGCAAAACATTTTTCATTGTTGAGTAACCCATTCAATCGACGTGAAGTGCGGTCGGCAGAGGAAGTGTTTCTTCGATGTGCGTTATGTGCGTGAAGCGTTATTCCAAAGACCGCACGCGTTTCGGCGCGGTTTGCGGCGGTGGTCGGCGAGCGGTGCCGGCAAATCCACCCTACGCCGGCGTGATTTGATTGAGCGTCATTAATCACGACGGCTTGCCGGTGATTAGTGATTGGGCCGCATAACATCTGCCATGGAAGACACCGATCCCAAAGGAAAAACCTTAAAAAGCCGCACACATCGCGGAAAGCACTATCAACACCCGCGCCGCTGGAAAACGTGAAGCGCTCACCAGACGCGCTTTCGCCAGTTACACCGCGTATTAAAAGACAGTGCGCGCGGGCAATCAGCACATTTTAATCATCAGAAGAAGCCCACAGACTGCGCCGGTGCCGACATTAAAACACCTGAAAACGCTGAGCTGGAAGACGGGTTTAAGAAATTGCTTTCCATTGTGTTAATAGGTCAGCCGGAGCTTAAACAAAACTCTCGAACGCAACTTTGAGGTGCGTGAGGTGGTCTAACGTTGCGAGGGTGTCGAGCTTGCGCCGTTGGATAACCGCCTCGAAGAATACGTGGCGTGGCGATTGAAAAGCGGTGGGTCGCAAAACTGCCGATATTTTTGACCGTGACGCGTTGGACGCGTTACGCAACCGCTAGTGATGACTAATAGCCGGGCAAAAACCCAACACAGCCTGTTATATCCACTCGCGGTGGGCAACCTTATCACCGGCGCAATGAATCTCGCCGCCAGATTTGGGTCGCCGTTAGTCAGCGCCGATGTCATCAAAGGGGTTTGAGATGACCGCAAAACCAGACAAAGCACCTAAAACAAAAGCCAAGGTGCAAAAAGCCGTTAAGTTGTAGCCCGATGCACGCTTTAAGCCAGCAATTTAGCCGAAAAAGCCGTAATGGGTGCAACCGAGATCGAGCATTGTCGTACGCCATGTATTTTTGGCCACCGTGCCGATTATTACGCGTACGACACAACGCATTAACCCGACGCTGGATTGCCGAGGCAAGGCAGAGGTGGTAATCCAAACCCACGAGGAGACGACAGCATTGTCTGCACGGCCGAATGCATGATTGCGGGGTGCAGAATTATGTTTTCGTTTCTAAAACACGACATCAACATCACTATTCATTCGGGAGGTTTTTATAGCTAAATCAGCTACCCGAGTTAAAAGCAACTGCACAAATCTATGTACCGCAAACCCGCGAAGATGCCGCCGGTGATATTAAAACCATCGGTGATTTAAACCGCGAAGTGGCGCGCCTGAAACGGAGATGAACGACAAGATCGCTGCAGATCACCGAAAGCTACAGGATAAATTTGCACCGCTGCAAGAACGCATTAAAACCCTTTCTAACGGGGTGCAATATTGGGCAAGCAAATCGTGACCAAATCACCAACGGCGGCAAAATCAAAACCGCCAATTTGGTGACGGGCGAGGTGTCCTGGCGGGTGCGTAACCCGAGCGTGAAAGTCACCGGGGTGGAGTCTGTGTTACAAAACTTACGTATTCACGGGCTTGAGCGCTTCATTCGCACGAAGAAAAATCAACAAAAGCCATTCTCAACGAGAAAAGCGCGGTCGCCGGCATTGCGGGCATTAAGTGATTAGCGGCGTGGAAGACTTTTGCCGATCACCCCATTTGAACAGGAAGCGGCTTTAGTGCTTACGGGACCCATTGACGTACCTTATTATCGGCGCCATCTTTACCGTGATTTTCGGCTTGTTGGATAAGGCAGGATATTGAGATGAACGAGATGTTACAAACCCTTTTATTGTTTTACCTGGCCTTTTCATTAATTCTCATTGTTATGATTAGCCGCTTTTTGGTAAGCCCTCCAAGTTTCCGCCTCGACGCGGCTTACTCTCCTTTCACTCTTTACTTTTCATTTACAGTCTAGGTATACGCAGCAGTTGTCAGGCACTCAAATGAGTACCATAATACACTAAAACTTAGCAAAACGTTTTTATAAACATTTTAGCAAATAACCATAACAAAACCGAGAGGAAATATGAGCGACGAAAGACGAAAATGTATCGCAAGTTAAGCAACGATGCCGCCCAATGGGAACGGGCAGGCGAATATGCCCTGCGCTTACAGCGGTTGGTTAAAGGTTTGCCTTACCACTGAAAAACTCAGACGACACAACTGGTGCTCTGCACGCGCACAGCACTGCAACAAAATGGCAAAAACCCAACACTAGAGGACAACATGCCGAAATATGTAGCACGCCTTTATTGCATGGTTGAAGTCACCGTGGAGCGGAATCTATAAGCGAAGCGTTAAACAAACTTGATTTAAAATGAGATTGATGTTAACGCCATGCCGCGTGATCACTGAAATTGATGATGTAGTTGGAAACGGAGAGATCTGATATGTGGCACCCGGAAAAACATGAAGCGGAACGCGCCGAAAAATTGATTCTAACCGGCAAAATTATCCCCGCAAGAAAAGAAATCAATGTCAGCCATTATTCATGCACACAAAACCCAACAAACCAGAGAACTGGTTAGACCGTGCAGTATTGATGGCGCTTGAGGAAAAATATGCAAAGGGCAACTTGCGGAGCTTTGAAAATGAGCGATCAAAGTCACCGAACAACTGGCGCACATCCTCGAACAGTTGGAAATGGCGCAGAAATGGATTGACGACAAAAGAACAAAATTGCTTGCTGATGTTACAAACCGCAAGCCGAGAAATGAAAACAGGTAGCCTGGGAAATTACGCCGGTGTTGGAGCAATAAAGTGAGAATTCAATACAAAACAACATTTTGGTATCTGCTACTCCTAACCATAAAACAAATAAGGTGGACACGCACAATTGAAGAAGACCTTGATCGCGACAACACACCGGCATTCTGTGCAAAACAAGTAACTGAAGCTATGTTTATGCTTGCCCGGATTGCCTATGTATTAAACCCTTTTAATTATATCCGACTTACCTGAGTTTAGAAGACGGATGTAGCACTAAATCGAAAATTCGAATTTATTAACGAAGATGTCACCGACAAAGAAATAAAAAGTAAAGGGCTAATTCAAACAATATGGCTGGCGCTGCTTCTCGCTCATTGTTAGAAATTCGCAATAAAAACCCGGACCATAGAGGCTTTTGGATTTAGCATAATTTAATCAACCAACAAAAGAGGAAAAACTATGACTTACTTTTAATCGCTTTCTCACGTGGCATCGGCAATCAGTACACGCAGGCATTAATCTTGACACAGGGCGGCCGCTACCGGTGATCAATCTGTTGCGATTAGCGCACTTATGCAAAAGCCAAAAGGGAATCAGAAACACCGCTATCGGCAATTACACGGTGGCTAATGATTACCGCAATGTTGCTATCGGCGACCATGCACGTACTGGCCAAACTGACGGTAGCTATCACGGGCACCGCTAACGGTAACGCGTCAGTGAGCGTGCTTGGTACGGTCGTGGGGATTTATCTACGGCAATCGGCAACACTGCCACGGTGCGCCGCTAACTACGGTACGGCGATTGGCGTGCAATCTAAAGTAACTGCTGACACAGGCACCGCGAGTCGGTGACGGCGCAAGCGAGCGGATACAGCGCACAGCGGTTGGCACATTAGCCAACGCAAAAGGCATTAAAGTGCGGCATTAGGTCGTGATGCACTAAGCGAAGGCAATAACTCTATCGCTATCGGCACGAAATCCAAAAGCCACGCAGAACGAATCAAGCGCCGTCGGTGAGCGCACGAAGCTACCGCTCAAAAATGCCTCAGCCTTTGGATCTGACACTAAGGCTAGCGGCGTGAGTTCTTTAGCCGTGGGGACAGGTTCACGCGCCACAGCCGACACAGCGGTTGCTTAGGTAATGATCCCGCCACCACAGCAAAAGTGCGGTCGCATTGGGCGGTAGCGCACAGGCAGGCCATACTTTCGGCGTGGCATTGGGCGACAGTTCAAAAACGCAAGAGGCAAAAAGCGGTTAAAAGTGCGGTTGTAAATGGCGTTAATTATGGCAGAATTTGCCGGTAGTGAGCCGACAGCGGTGGTTTCCGTCGGTGATGACAAGTTAAAACGTCAGATTGTTAATGTTGCCGCGGGTGAGGTCAGCAAAACCTCCACGGACGCTGTCAACGGCAGTCGGCTTTTATGCGGTTGCGGGTCAAGTTTCTGCCAACTTACACCAAATTCAAGCCAACAGTGACCGAATTAATGCCAACGCAAGCCAAATTCAGGCCAACAATAGCCAAATTAATGCCAACGCGCGCCAAATTCGAGCCAACAACAACCAGAAATTGCGACCAACCGCGCCGAACATTAACAAATTAAGTGCGGCTTGGCGGACACTGACAAACGCATTGAGCCGTGTCGCCGGTGATGTTGCGAAAAATCGCAAGCGTGCCAGCGCTGCGCACTGCTTCCGCGCTCGCGGTTGCAAATATCCCGCACGCGACACACGGTGGTTATAGTGCGCTCGGCGTTGGGGTTGGCGGCCACGCAGGTCAGCGCAATCTATCGCGGTGCGTTACTCAAAAATGACCGATAGTACAAAATGGATCGTAAGCGCGTCAGTTGCGGTTAATACGCAAAATGGGGTGTCTTTTTGGTGCGGGTTTGACGAGACAGTGGTAGCAAAATGGCGGATAAAATCTACGAATTCCGAAATGTAACAGATATTCTGGAGCTTACAGACGAGCAATTTAGAACGATTTCTAGAGGATTTTTAAGATTTGGTTCAATTTCAAAAGAAGCGCGAAAAGAAATTGGCTTATTTAAAACAAATTAGGAGTTCGTCAATGTTCGTTTGTCTGACGTTATTCGGTGGAATGATGACCATCAAACAGGAATTACTCGTTTAATGGTGAAGTAAAACGTGACAACCACGAAGTTTATGAGTAATCATTAATAAAATCAGGAGCATAAAATGAAAAATATTTTGCTTATGATGCGTTAGAACGTGAGTTCACAACTCACTGAAACTCTAGAAGAAGCTAAATCACAAGCGCAAGACTGTGTCGACCAGACTTTTTGAATTTGGCACAAATGATGGATTTGATACTGACCTTGAAGATGCCATAAAGAGGGGTGTTTTTGGGGGTTGTGTTAGGCGGGTTTGATTTACCGACCAGACCACTCACCGAAGAGGAAAAAGAACTCTATGCGATGGGTTCACTCACATGGTTGAAAATCCGCGCTTGTTGAGTATCCGCAAAATGAGTGGATTAAGTGTTCGGATAGATTGCCAGCCATATTTGAGTGGGTATTAATTTACTGGCGGACAAAAGGAGAGAGAACGGCAAGATGTCGCAATGTTATCTAAGGATAAAAGTATGTTTGGTTTTGCCACTGAATTTGCGGTGTGCTTAACATTTCTCTTGAGCAAAGTCACACATTGGCAACCAATTCCACAACCGCCATCTGATTAGCTTTTTATCCTTAAAATCTAACATATCATTCAGCCTTCTCTCGTGAGAAGGCTTAGTCATATGACGGGAGAGGGACATGGAACAAAAAGAAGCAAGAAAGCAATTAATTCAGCTTATTCATATTGGGAAAAGTAAGTTACAGATGGATAGAGGTGTATCGCCTTTTTCTTGTTAATACAGTGGGCAAAGATAGCTGCACGCAAATGAATTTGATTGAGTTAAATAAGGTCGTAGATACCATGCAGACGCATGGTTTTCAGGTTTCCGGAGGGCGTTTTAAAGATGGTAAACGCAAGTCGCCGCCAAGTTCCGCCCCAGTGGTAGCAATATCGTTAAAAGATCCGCGCGAAAATGGATCGAAATGGCGGACGCCGGCGATATCCGCGACCGCAGTGAGGACGCGGTTTGAATGCGTTCGTTAAAAATATCGCTAAAATGCACAAGGCGAGCCGATTCCATTCGTGAGTTGGCTCAACAATGAGCAGGCGTCGATTGTGTTAGAGCGCGCTTAAACAATGGCAAAAACGAATGATTAAGGAGTAATTTATGAAAGAGTCGCTAATGCAAATCCGCCGCACGAATTGCTGGAAGAAATCAATTGTTGGTGATTGCGCTGTATAAAAATTACAACTTAGGGCAGGGACATTTGTGAGCAGATTTGGCGTCAGCGTTGCCAACTGTTTAAGTGAAGAATATACGCGGGCAAGTTATATGCTTTCCTAAAGATTACAGATATAAGATTGCTCAACGTGACATGATATTTATAACAGTTTCAACGGTCGTAACTGGGGCGAACTTGGACGTCGTTATAATTTGACAGAGAATGCTTTAAGAAAGATTGTTAAGCGTGTGCAGGATAGGATAATTCAGAGGAAAACAACCTGATATTTCATATAAAAATATAATGGCTCTACTGATCTAATTTTGTAGAGCCTTTTTGTGTTTATTTTATGATTATTCTTTTCACATACTGTAACAGCTTTTCATTTTCTTCGTCCCACTTCAAGGATTATCCCCTAGTCCCATTTATGTCGCTTAGACTATATTATTTATATCACTATGGATCACCTTGGTGCGACACTAATTACAATCAATTTTAGCGCATGCCTATGGCGCAAATCATGGAAGAAGTGCGGTCATTTTCAGCAAAGAATATTATTTATCACCGGTGGCGAGCCGACCATTGTGCCGAATATTGAGCTTCTGCTGGATCAAATGAAATCGGAGGCTATTTTTCTTGCCATTGGGACTAACGGCGAAACCGATTCCTACACAAATTGACTATATCGCCACCAGCCCGAAACGGTTGCCATCAACATAAATATGAACAGTGTTGCATTGAATTTGCCGATGAAGTACGCATTGTTGCAGACGGCGATGTCAGTGAGTTTTTGTGCGTTGATTGGAAAGAGAACATTCAGGCGACTCGCTGCTACCTTTTCCCTTGCGAAATCAACGGCAAAATGAATTTGCTCGAAACCATTACCCAATTAGGTTTTATTAAAACCAACGCCCCAACAAACCAAAGTGGTTATGTAAACCTGTACAACGCATAAATTAATTGGCATAGCATAAATTTCTTGTCGAAAAACTTAAATTTGGCTTGATCGCCATATAATGGTGTATAATGAAGTCGTATTTAGAGATAGTCGTCATTCTTAAACACAGTGGCCCGGTGCAAAGCACTCCCCACGTCTTTATCAAAGATATTCGCACCGGCCATCTTCTTATTCCTCGCTAAAGTCATTATCATTACCCATTCTTTTCTTCATTCAAGAGAACGTTTATCAAAATTTAGCCCTAGAAACCCATGCAATCAAAAGCTCAATAGCATACTCATCAACGACTTCGCTAATGAAAGCACAAGTGGAGAGAGCAAGGTCGAAGTCATCATCACCGGCGTCACCGCCAGCCAAGCCTAATTGATTATGCCGTTGAACAAAAAGCCGATGCATTACTCGTTCATCACGGTTATTTCTGGAAAAAGCGAAAATCGCGCGTCCGCGGCATGAAGGCAAGCGAATCAAAACCTTATTGGTCAATGGCATCAATTTATATGCTATCATTTGTACCTTTAGATGTTCACCCCGAACTCAGCAACAACGCCCTACTCGCCCGCTTAGCGGCATTGAAAATCTTCAGCCGTTGAACAAAACGCTATCAGCATTCCGGTGTGGGGCACCTTAAAAGGAACCGTTAACTGCCGAACAATTTGCCGCCGAACGCATTGAACGCGTGTTAAACCGCAGCATTGATTTGCAGAGAACGGACCGCGCTTTTATATGAGTAAAGTCGGTATTTGTACCGGCGGCGGACGGATATCGATCTTGCGCGGCACAAAGGTGTGACGCTTTTATCACGGGTGAAGTCTCTGAGCAAACCATTCACTCCGCCAGAACAAGGGATTCAGCTTTTTGCTGCACCATGCCACCGAACATTTACGACATTAAAAGCTCGGCGATGGTTGGCAAAAGAACACGGTTTTGACGGTAGAATTTAAGGATATAGATAATCCGGCTTAACTGGTCTGTTCCAAAACCGCCACATTGCTCAAGGCCAGCAAAACAAGTATAATCTTGCCGCTTTTTAACTCAAACAATTAGGAATAACTATGGGTTTCTTAACAGGTAAACGTATTTTTAGTCACAGGTCTCGCCAGCAACCGTTCTATCGCTTACGGTATCGCTAAGGCCATGAAAGAACAAGGTGCAGAATTAGCCTTCACTTATTTAAATGAAAAATTACAACCGCGTGTTGGAAGAGTGCACAAAGAATTTGGCGCAAACATCGTTCTTCCGTTGACGTTGCCACCGATGAAAGCATTCAAAAACTGCTTCGCAGAATTAAGCAAACACTGGGATAAATTTGATGGTTTTTGTACACGCCATCGCATTCGCACCGGGCGATCAATTAGACGGCGACTATGTGAATGCGGCAACCCGTGAAGGTTATCCGCATCGCCCACGATATCAGTGCATACAGTTTTTGCAGCAATGGCGCAAAGCGTGCACGTCCATATTTGAATCCTAACGCGGCATTATTAACCCTCTCTACCTAGGTGCAGAACGTGCCATTCCAAACTACAACGTGATGTGTTTAGCCGAAAGCCTCTCTTGAAGCGGCAAACCCGTGTGATGGCAGCAGATTTAGGCAAAGACGGCACTTCGCGTGAACGCCATTTCCGCAGGCCCGATTCGTACCTTAGCGGCTTCCGGTATTAAAAACTTCAAGAAAATGTTGGCAACCTCCACGAAAACCGCTGCATTACGCCGTACCGTGACCATTGAAGATGTGGGCAACTCCGCAGCGTTCTTATGCTCTGATTTGGCATCCGGCATCACCGGTGAAAATCGTCCATGTTGATGCAGGCTTTCAGCATCACCGCCATGGGCGAATTAGGCGAAGAATAATCTTCCTTTATTTTATCGGCAGGTTTTTAACCTGCCTTTTCTATTGTAAGGTGGTTTTAATCCGCCGTTTATCGACGACTTCGGCGGACTCACTCTGCCCTATGACAAGAATAATTATGTTCTCAAGATAATCCATTACTCGCACAACTCAAACAACAAATTCACGATAGTAAAGAACGCGTGGAAGGCACGGTAAAAAGCACCGATCAAAAGCTTATCGGCTTTTTGGAATGCGACAAAAAGCTGCTTTCATCTCCCCTGTCGCCATGAAAAAGTGATGCACGGCGACAAAAATCAGCGCCACTATCGAAAAACAAGGCGATAAAGAACAAGCGGAACCGGACGCCTTAATCGAGCCGATGCTTACCGTTTTATCGCGAAAGTGCGGTTCAATAAAGACAGAAATTGCAGGTACTTGTTGATCCACTAACATTAATCAGCCCATTGGCGCTGCACAAAGCAACGCCGTCAAAAGAAGAATTACAGGAAGGCGATTGGGTTGTGGCAGCCTTAAAAACCCACCCTTTGCGCGACGATCGTTTTTCTATGCGCAAATCACTCAGACTGATTTGCCGCCGATGATGAACTGGCACCTTGGTGGGTGACCCTTGCGCGTCACGAACAACCGCGTGAACCGGTACAAGGACAAGATCACTATGAAATGCGGGATCAAAAGAAACGCGCGAAAATCTGACCGCACTTCACTTCGTCACTATCGACTCTGAAACCACGCAGGACATGGACGACGCCTTGTATATTGAGCCTATTGCACTCAAACGGTGAACAAACCGGCTGGCAATTAGTGGTGGCAATTGCCGATCCAACTGCTTATATCGCTCTGCATTCACAAATCAGAAAAAGACGCCAAACAACGTTGTTTCCGCAATTATCTACCCGGCTCAATATTCCGATGTTGCCACGGGAACTTTCTGATGAGCTTTGTTCCTCAAAACCTCGCGAAACCCGTCCGGCGATTGGTTTGTTACATTGAAAACAGACTTACAGGGCAACATCACTCGCACCAGCAAAATTTGTGCTAGCCGATGTGCAATCAAAAGATAAATTAACGTACAACCAAGTTTCCGATTACTTAGAAGGCAAAGACAATGCTTGGCAGCCGGAAAATCCGGAAACAGCACAGCAAATTCAGCCGATTGCACCAATTTACCCTAACCAGAACGCAATGGCGCAAAACCCACGCACTGCTTTTTAAAGAAAAACCAGATTATTCTTTCGTGCTGGCAGAAAACGGCAAAAGTGCAAGATATTAAGGCGGAGTATCGCCGTATTGCCAACCAAATCGTGGAAGAACCATGATTATCGCCAATATCTGCGCTGCCCAATTTTTATATGAAAACCTGCAATGCGGCATTTTTCAACACGCACAGCGGATTCGATAAAAATTCTTGGAAAACGCCCACAATTTCTTGTTAGCCAATTTTCAGCCAATGATGAAAACAAAACGGACTTGCAAACCCGTTATGCGCATGAAAATCTTGCAACCTTAAACGGCTACCGCCAAATGCGCCATGATATTGGAACCGATTGGAGGGGATTATTTGGATTCCGTTTGCGTCGTTTCTCACTTTCGCAGAATTTTAAAGCGGAATTGGCACCGCACTTTGGCTTAGAGCAGGGTTACGCCACGTGGACGTCGCCAATCCGCAAATATTCCGATATGGTGAACCATCGCTTAATCAAAGCTCATTTAGCCAACCGCGATTTTGCCAAACCGGAAGAAAACGGTACTTACCTGCTTGCAAGAAGCCCGTCGCCAAAAATCGTTTGGTGGAGCGTGATATTGCCGATTGGCTATATTGTCGTTATTTGTGGCGGATAAGGTGGAAAGCAAAGTCGAATTTGAAGCTGAAGTACAAGACGTCACCCGCGGCGGCTTGCGTGTCATCCGCTGTTGGACGGAGCCCTCCATGTTTATCCCAGCATCCACACTCCGCGACAACCGAGGAGGAAATCACCATAAATAATGATGAAATAGCGCTTCTACATTAAAGATCAGCGCCAATATAAAATCGAGCGATCTTATCCGTGTGCAACTAACCGAGGTAAAAAGAAACCACGCGAAGTATTATCGGAACCGTGCTTAAAATAACAGCCAAAAGTGCGGTTGAATTTTGAGATGTTTTATTCTTTAAAATACAATATTCACCGCACTTTTTAACAAAAATCCTGCGCTAACATGCGTTAAAGCAGGATTTTTCTTTTCTAGATGGGATTAATTAACCGCGGCAGCTGGCTGGCAACTTGGAACATCCAGATCAATTTTTCTTGTTCTTTGATGTAGTCACTCATTTGTGATGAGGTACCTTCATCATCCGCATCAGATGCCAAGCTTAAAATTTCGCTGTTGCTGGCCAAGTAATACTTTAAAACCGTCCAATGACCTTTTAAGCCACCCGTTGCCTAGTGCTAACCGCAATCTCTTCTTTAATACGAGATTGGCTTAAATATTGACTCAAATCCGTTCGCCGGCGTGTGACCTAATGTTAAGATGCGCTCGGCAATTTCATCAACTTTTTCTACAAGATCCGTGTAAATTTCTTCAAATTTTGCATGAGTTCAAAAAGTTAACACCTTTGATGTTCCAGTGATAACCACGTACATTGGTGTGAAAACTTGATAAGTGGCTAATAATTCATTTAACTTGGTCGCTAATACTTCTGATTGTGCTTTATCTAAACCGATAGATGTTTTTGACATAATATTTCTCCTCTAGGATTGTGATTTATGTTTGATTGAAAATAAAACGAGTAAAACAAATGCCGTGTTTCTCGTTTTTGTTGGCGTAAGTATAGAAAAAGCAGATAATAGCGGAAATTGTTACATTCAATAGAATTGATAGTTTATGCATAGAATAACAAAAATTCTAACAATAAAACCTATCAGCGGGACACTCCATGGAAAATAACGCTGAAACAGAATTAACCTCCGAGCAAAAACAAACAAAACGCAAAAAGCATTCGGCATTTTCTTTTTCATCCTAATCATCACTACTGCACTTACTGCTTTATATTGGTTCTCTTAAAGATTATCAAAGCACGGAAGATGCCTATGTCAATGGCAATCAAATAGTGATTTCATCACAAGTCGCAGGCAATGTGCGTCAAATTAATGTTGAAAATATGGATTTTTGTGCATGCGGAGATGTGTTACTTGAGTTGGATGATACGGATTACCAACTGAGTTTCAGCCAAGCGCAAAATACTTTGCAAGTGCGGTACGCCAAATTTCGCAGCTTGGCTACACCGTTAAACAACTGGAAGCAACTGTTCAAGCCAACCAAAGCGGCGTTGACGAAAAGCACAAGGCGATTTGAAGCGCGCCGTGAACAGTTAGGGAAAAGCGGGAGCGATTGATAAAAGGAATCGTTACAATACATGCCAGAGAAGCGGTAATGACAGCGGAAGCCAGCTTTAAAAGCCGTTAAAAACCAACTTGCAGTAATAAATCCTTGATTAATGAGATGTACCACTGAAAGAACAGCCGGAAATTCAAAAGCCATCAGTTCCGTAAAACAGGCGTGGCTCAATTTACAACGCACTAAAATCACCAGCCCGATTGATGATGGCTAGTGTGGCACGCCGAAGCACGCAAGTGGACAAGAGTCGCCGTGGGGTGCTCTGATGGCGGTCATTGCCAACGACCAAATGTGGGTGGATGCCAATTTTAAAGAAACCCAACTCAAAGATATGCGAATTGGGCAGCCCGTGAAGTTATCTTTTGATTTATACGCCATGATGTGAAATTTGATGGCAAAATAGAAGGTATCGAAATGGGCACCGGTAGCGCATTTTCTGTGTTACCCGCACAAAATGCCACCGGTAACTGGATCAAAGTGGTACAACGTGTCCCTCGTTCGCATTAGTTTGGATCCGCAACAAATTACCCGCTACCCGCTGCGCTTGGCTTATCCACCTTGGTGGAGTCAATATTGCCGATACAAAGGAGAAATGTTATCGCAGCAAAACGTACGGCGCCACTTTATGCTTTGTCTACCAACACGCTCAGCTACGATGAAAGTGCGGTGGAAAATTTGATCGATTATTCGCGATAACACAAACTAGGATTTGGCATGATGCAAAAACCGGTTGAAGGTGTCGCTCGCGCATAATGACATTAGCACTATCACTTTGCAAACCTTTATGCAAGTGTTAGATTCAACTATTGCTAATGTTGCCATCCCAACAATTTCAGGGTGATCTTGGTGCCTCATCAAGCCAAGGCACTTGGGTTATCACCTCATTTGGGGTGGCAAATGCTCATATCTATTCCCATCACAGGTTGGCTCGCCAAACGTTTTTGGCGAAGTAAAATTGTTTTTAATTGCCACCGCACTTTTTATATCGCTCTTGGTTATGCGGCATTTCCCATAGCTTGGAAAATGCTCATTGACTGTGTCGTGTTCCAAGGCTTAGGCAGGTCCGATTATTCCGCTGTCAGCAGAGTTTACTACTCAATAACTACCCACCGGAAAAACGGGGCATGGCATTGGCATTTTTGGGCAATGACTGTCGTTGTCGCACCGATTTTCGGGCCAATTCTCGGCGGTTGGATCAGTGATAATTTACACTGGGGATGGATATTCTTTATTAACGTACCGTTGGTCTCATTATTATTGGTGCCAGTTGGAAAATTTTGATGCCTCGGGAAAGTAAAATTCAGCATAACCCTGATTGATATCGTAGGATTAGTGCTATTAGTACTTGGTGTCGGTTGTTTACAATTAATGTTAGATCAAGGGCGTGAACAGGATTGGTTCTAACTCCGCACTGAAATCACTCATTCTTGCCGTCATTTTCCGCCGTAACGTTAATCGCATCGTCATTTGGGAAACTCACGGACGACAACCCTGTGGTGGATATTTCCTGTTCAAGCAACGCAATTTCAGCGTCGGCTGTCTGTCCACCAGCCTTGCTTTTTGGTTTATCTGGGGTCTGTGGTGCTCATTCCCTTGCTGTTGCAACAAGTTTACGGTTATACCGCCACTTGGGCAGGTTTAGCATCAGCACCTGAGGGCTTATTTCCGATTTTATTATCACCATTAATCGGTAAATACGGCTATAAAAATCGATATGCGAATTTTAGTCACCATCAGCTTCATTGTTTATGCCATCACATTCTACTGGCGCGCCGTCACGTTTGAACCAGGGAATGTCTTTCGCCGATGTGGCATTACCGCAACTTGACGAGGCCTGGCTGCGGCTTGTTTCTTTATGCCGTTAACCTCAATCACCCTCTCAATTTACCGGCTGATAAAATGGCCTCCGCCTCCAGTTTATTTAGACTTTTGCGTACCTTGGCAGGATCTGTTGGAACATCATTAACCACTTTCTTATGGTACAACCGCGAAGCCGTACACCATAGCCAACTGACTGAAATCGTGACAAATTACAATCCAATCGTCCAACAATACATATCAAACAATGGAACGTTTCGGCATAAGTGAAGAACAAACTTCCTCCATGCTTGCCCGTAATATCACATCGCAAGGTTTTTATCATCGGTGCCAATGAAATTTTCTGGTTATCTGCCATTATGTTTTTAGTGTTGTTCTATTTTGGTCTGGTTTGCCAAACCACCTTTCGGAAGCCGTCAATAAAGTGCGGTCAAAAAGAAACTATTTTTCATTTTTATTTTACAAATCAATTACAAACACCTATAGTAATGCGCGTTAGTCAGGGGTGCTCCGTTATTCAAATAGCGATGCTGAGAAATACCCGTGAACCTGATACAGTTAGCAGCGCTGACGTAGGAAACTAATGCACTTCACTCTGCTTTTCAATGGGTTTATTTTCAGCCCGTTTTCCCCCGTTTAGATGTTGACTGGTTTTGTTTTTCAATCTAACCGAGGATTAAATCAATGACCAATCTTTCTAAAAATTATTCACCACTAAAAACATCCTTAAAAACAACCGCACTTTGCTTGCTTCCGATGCTATGTTTTATACGCACAACGCCCAAGCGGAAGGCAAACTCACCGTTTATTGCAGCGTGCAAAATGTTACCTGCGAAAAAGTCACGAAACGCTTTGCCGAAAAATACAATGTCGATGCCCAATTTGTACGAAACAGCACCGGCACCGTGCTCGGTAAAATCAAAAGCAGAAAAAGAGAATCCACAGGCGGATGTGTGGTTTGGCGGTGCCGCTGAACCGCACCTACAAGCCGCCGACCAAGGTTTTACTCGCGACCTATCGTTCTCCGTTACAAAAACATCATGCCGCAGTTTTCAAGAAAAATTAATGGATGAACGAGGCGATTACACGTCGATCATCTATCAATGGAAGTCGCCATCGGCGTGAATACGGAAAAATTAAAACAGCTCAGTATTCCGGAACCGAAAATGCTTTGCCGATTTTGCTCAAACCGGAATTCAAAATCAAATTCAATATGCCGATCTCGCGTGTCCGGCACGGGCTATTCTTTTCTGACGACATTAGTGCAGCTTTGGGGCGAAGAAAAAGCGGTTTGATTACTTGAAAAACTCAATGCGAACGTGGCCAATATTCCAAAAGTGGCTTAGCCACCGGCAACTTAGCGACCGGTGAAGTGAGGCGTTGATATTGCCTTTATGCATGGCTATGTACGTGAAAAAGGCAAAGGCGCACCGGTAAAGGCATTTTGCCTTGTGAGGCGTAGGCTATACATTAGGATCGGTAAGCATTATCATCAAAGCGCACGTAATCTAGAAAATGCCAAACACTTCGTGGACTTCGTCCTTGACGCGAAGCGCAAGAAATCCCATGGCAAGAATCCGACTCTTACCAACTTCCAACGAATATCTATGCAAAAAGTGTCACGATCAGCGATCCAACCAAATTAAATTTATTGGATATTGACTTCATCCACTTCGGCGCTGACGCAGAAAAGCAAACGCCAAATTGAGCGCTGGGTTGAAACGGTAAAAAGAGAAAAATAGACGTGAGAAAAGTGCGGTGGAAATTTTAATCATTTTACAAATTTATATCTCAGAGATATAAAGAACAAATTTATACTTTACAAGATATAAAATCAAACTTTTATACTCCATAGAGTATAAAAGTGAATTTTCTATACCTATACGTATAAGGAGTCATAAATGGTTATTACCACCGCAAAAATGCTTTCTCATGTAATTCGTGAATTTCGCTATCAAGGCGATCTGTCACAAACTGATGTTGCTAAACTCGCTGGGAACGACCCAAGCTAGAATTTCCAGCGTTTGAGAATGAGCAGAGCGTACTAAATTGAAAACGCTGTTTAAAATTCTGGCTGGATTAGAGCTGGAAGCTTGTTGTGCAACCACGCAAAAAGTCATCTGATATCGCTCTATCAATCAAAGAGCCAACTGCAACATACGATGACGATGAGGCATGGTGATGAGTAACTCGATTCTAAACGTTGCCATGAATGGCTTGTTAGTCGGTGAATGGCGAGAAACTCACCAGTGGTGCAACCGAATTTCAGTATGCTGAAAAATGGCTTGAATCCGTGCGTTCGCGCCCTATTTCATTGTCACTGCCCTTTGTCGCACAAAATTTATCGAGGAGATTCCGTTTACAATTTCTTTCGATAATCTCCTCCCGGACAACGAACAGATCCGTTCACGCATTCAACAACGTTTCCAAACCTCAACGAAATCCCCATTTGATTTGCTTTCCGCGATTGGACAGGATTGTATCGGCGCAATTCAGCTTTATCAGGGCGAGAAAGCCGCTCGGTACGTCAAGTTTATGCAGAACCACTAAATGACAAAGAGGTGGAAAACGTGCTGAAAAAACTACCGCACTTTTTCCTCTCGGTATGGAAGAAAGCGAGGTTTCCGAATTTCTTTGGCCGACGCTCAGGAAAAAACAGCGCTGCTTTATTATCAGAATCAATGGCAGCGCCCTTTGCATTCCACCGCGACCAGCCATATTTTTAAACTCCCGATTGGTATGGTGGCACAAGGGCAGCTTGATCTTTCCGGCAGCTGTGAAAAAATGAATGGCTTTGCTTGAATATTATGAAAGCCTTTCGGTCTGCCAGTTCCTCGAAAGCCAAATTCAGTATTTCGGTGAAATGAAAGTACTGATTGTGGAACGCTTTCGATCGCCGTTGGTCTGAAAACAGGGTTGGCTAATTCGTTTACCACAGGAAGATATGTACCAGCACTCAACATCGCCCCTGCGCGAAAAATATGAAAATGACGGCGGGCCGAGCATTCTTCAAATTATGTCGCTTCTCAACGGCTCATCCAACGCCCAAACGGATCGCAAGCAGTTTTTAAAAGCACAAATTGTTTTCTGGCTACTTTGTGCCATTGACGGCCATGGCAAAAATTTCAGTCTATTTTTGGAACAAGAGAATCGCTATCGTCTAACGCCTTTTTATGACGTGATGTCAGCTATCCGCTCATCAAACACAACGGACTACAAAAGCAAAAAGTCAAAAAATGGCAATGGCGTGGCACGGCGAAAATAAACATTATTTATGGGATAAAATACAGCTCGCCACATTTCAACACCGCTAAACTCACAGGCTTGGCAGGAAACTGTAGAAGATATTTTTGCATGAGATCAGTGACTATATCCAAGAGTCAGTGAAATAAATACCCATGGATTGCCTGATGAAATTGTTGAGCCTATATTTAATGGGATTAGAAATGCAGATGAAAAAGATAAGTTAAAAGTGCGGTGGAAATTCCCGCACTTTTTACTATGAATAAAAGACCTCATTATAAAAACTGTAATAAAACAATTTCTTACTTTCTTTTAATGGAAAAACCCAAACATTTCGCAACAATCCATTCATATCTTTTGTTTTTCTTGGTAAGGTTCATCTGCCAAATAAACTTCACCAATATAGCTATATATAGTTCAAACACCTCAAGGTGAACCTTAACTCATTTGTTCTTGATTCAGTAGCGTTTTATTTTGATGAAAATCAAGGCATTGATCACCTTCCATTCCATTCCTGTATAATGTAACGTATCACCTTTCCATACATCGTCATAAAGATGTTTTAGTATGATCAAAAATAAGAACTAAAGAGTTAGTTTTCTTAGAACGTCGCATTCCACCAGTGTTCGCACGTTTAAATACATCCATTAACTTGATTTTGTTAACTACAGTATCAATTTTTAGCTTTTCTAAAATCCTCAATAATTTTCTGTGTTATTGGAATATCAGCTGGCAATAGCTGATAACTAATAACTCATTATATTTCCCATTTCATACCTTTATGAACTATTAAATTCGGGCTCACCAGAAACAATACGGCAATAAAAAGCAGTTAAATTAACAGATATATTAGGATAATGTTGGATAACATCTAAACAGTAAGATTCAACTTTAACAAGAACATTTAACTCTTTGCTTTTAATTCTCTGATAATAGCCTGTTCGGCATTTTCATCTCTAATTTTCCACCAGGAAATTTCCCATCCTGAAAAATCTTATCTGTTGATATTCTTTTCAGTTAGCAAAATTTCTTTTCTATCATTCAAAAATAATTCCAGCAGAAACACTAATTATGTTCATATTTTCCCTAGTAGGCATGATGCCCACTCTTTATGTACAACGCTTCAATCGCCTTCTCTGCTCACGAATCTAATCCACGGATTGGTATTCATTGTTTTTGCGTTCTTTGGCGATAACGCTTCCGGGGCTTTGAGGACGAAGGCTTCGTTGCTGAGTTTGCTGTCGATGCGTTTAACTTCGTTTTGATATTTTTTCAATCTCTTTTGGTTAAACGGGCAAGCTCGGCTCTTTGTTAATGAAACCTGCCATCGGCACGAGGATTTCGGTGTTACCGACTCAACTTTCGCCACCGCCAACGGCGCTTTTTCACCCTCTTTAAAGCACGCTGATGTTGTCTCACTTCGCCATGGCTTTGTAAAAAGTGCGGTCTGCTTTTTTCCAGTATTTTTGCTCGTCCGCAGAAATATTACGGAATAACAGATCGAGACCTTTACTTGGTGGAATCTTGCATTCAGCACGGATGTTACGTACGGCAACAATCACGTCTTTAACCAATTAATACTATTTTTCCGCGTATTCATTGATTGCATCTTCTTTCATTTGGGAAAGGTTGAAGCATAATCTCTCCCCTTCACACCAGCAAAACCTTTCACTTTTTGCCAGATTTCTTCAGTTATAAATGGAATAATTGGATGAGCCAGACGTAACTATCTTTCTATAGCATCAACTAACGTATGGCTAGCACACAATTTTACTTTTGTATCTCCACTAACAAATACCGGTTTAGTAAATTCTAAATACCAGCCACAGAATTGGTTCCAGTAACATTCGTAAATAATATTTGCGCATAAGTCAAAACGGAATTGACTTGACGCCACTCGAAAGCCGCCTCTACGCACGATCAAATTTCTGATTGGATCCATTCATCAGCAACAGAGTATTCAACTACACCGTTATGTGGCAAATCGAATTTGTCATTGGTGAGCACGAAACGGCTTGCATTCCGCAATTTGTTACAGAAGTTGCGGTAGCCTTCTAGCGTTTTCATATCCCAATTGATATCGCGACCGTTTGAAGCCAATGCCGCTAGTGTAAAGCGCAATGCGTCTGTGCGCGTGAGCCGCAATACCGTCTGCAGATTCTTTTGCGAGTCGCTCGCGCAATTTTCTGCCAACTGCGGTTGCACTCATGTTGCCGGTGCGTTTTTCAAGTAAATCTTCAAGGCTGATGCCGTCAATCATGTCGATTGATCAAGCATCGCTGCCTTTCGATTTCGACATTTTTGCCTTGCTCATCAGCAGATTAAGCCCGTCACACACACGGTTTTGAATGGCACTTGCGGGTTTGCCGTTTTCATCTTTTTGACGAAGTGCATCGTAAACATAACTCATACGAGCAGCGAGAAGATGATGCACAAAGCCAGTGGATTACACATCCGTTGGATGGAACATTTTGAGTTCTTTGGTTTGCTCCGGCCAACCTAAGGTGGAGAACGTCCATAAACCGAGAGGAGAACCACGTGGCTCTAACACGTCTTCATCTTGTTTCAGTTCAACTGCAGAATCTCAAGTTGTATTTTGACCGCACTTCAGCTTCGTTGCGTGCGACATAAACGTTGCCTTCTGCGTCATACCACGCCGGAATACGGTGTCTCACCAAAGTTGACGAGAGATACCAATCTTGAATATCACGCATCCAAGAGAGAAGAGGCTGCATATTGTTTCGGCACGAATTGAATTTCGCCGTCTTCTACCGCTTTAATCGCTACATCGGCAAGCGGTTTCACGCTCACATACCATTGGTCGGTTAACATCGGCTCAATCAGCACGCCACCACGGTCGCCATAGAAGGCACCTTTCAAATCGTGCGGTTTGATTTCGTCTATCAAACCCAGCGCTTCAAAATCTGCCACGATTTTTCTTACGTGCAGCAAAACGCTCTAAACCACGGAAATCAGCTGGATTGTCGCTTCACTAACCTGCAAGTGGTTTGCCGTCTGTGCCGATAATTTCCGCTTCATCGCGAATATCTCGCATTTAAGGTTGGCCACGTTGACTATCGGCAGCTGTGACGTTTGCCCACTTCATAGTCATTAAAGTCGTGCAGGGGTGATTTTTCACTACACCGGTACCGAATTCACGATCACATATTCATCGGCAATAATCGGAATTTCACGGTTAGATAACGGCAGAACCACGGTTTTACCGATTAAAAGATTGATAACGCCTCATCTTCGGATGCACCGCCACCGCCGTATCGCCCAACATAGTTTCCGGACGCGGTTGCCACCACTAAATAATCTTTACCATCTGCCGTTTTTGCACCGTTTGCTAACGGATAACGGAAATGCCAAAGGGAACCTTTGCTCTCTTTATTTTCCACTTCAAATCGGAAATCGCGTGTGAAGTTTTGATCCCCAGTTCACCAAGCGTTGCCACGGTAAATCAAACCTTCTTCGTGCAAGCGAACACAAACACTTCTTTTACAGCGTTAGATAAACCATCGTCCATGGTGAAAACGCTCACGTTCCCAGTCGATTGAGTTACCTAAACGGCGCATTTGTTGGCTAATTGTGCCACCTGAATAGGCTTTCCAATCCCAAATTTTGTTGATAAACGCTTCACGACCATAATCGTGGCGTGTTTTGCCTTCCTCTGCGGCAATTTTACGCTCCACCACCATTTGAGTGGCGATCCCCGCATGGTCTGTCCCCGCTTGCCATAAGGTGTTATGCCCTTCCATGCGGTTAAAACGGATTAAGGTATCCATTAGGGTTTTGTTGGAAAGCATGCCCCAGTGTGTAGGGAACCGTTACGTTCGGTGGCGGAATTGCAATGCAATAGCTCGGTGCATTTTTCATTTTCAGACGGTTTAAAATAACCGCTCTCTTCCCAATGTTGATAAAGGGCTTGTTCTACCGCAGACGGATTAAAACGGTCTGCCATTTCAATTTTTGTGTCATTTATTTTTCTCTTGCTTTGGTAGGGTGAGTATAAACACACCGTTATATTAAATACTTGGCACGTTTATACGCACCCAACAACTGATTAATTTTCTTTCTTTCTATCCAAGGATGCTTGTTATTCGGATCGCCATATTGTCCGCTATAATGCTCTTGCTTCTTCATCCGAGTGAATAGTAACGCAGGAATATTGATAGGTAATAATGCTGTATCAACAACAAAAGACAAAGGCCAATCAATCTAAATAGAATGGACGGGTCATATGCTAAACGCCAACACCATCATAAAAATTTCCAGTAAACCTATATTGTAATCGTATCGAGTTCCAATATAAGGGGCAAGGATCCTTCAGTGTAGTTAAAGTTCCACATCCATAGAGAAACATACTAATAATACAAGAACGATTTTTTCATTTTAATTTTTCCAGCTCACAAAGTTCTGTTGAAATCTCAAATTGATTGGGACCTGTAAATGTACCTCACTAAATTTATTCATTTATTAAATTGTAGTATAAACTCAATCACATAAAAGCCATTCTTCACTTGGATAAATCCCGAATCACCTCTTTCAATTCCTCCAACCTCCATATTTTCCTGCTTGCATTTGTTCCGTCAGTTCATCCAGAGTAATCGGCGATACATAACACTTCAATAGTGCAGAAATATTGGACATCTTCAAACCGCCCCACACGCAAAATGTCACCTGCTTTCAAAATGGCTTTTCAGTTTATCCCGAATGGTGATGGTTTTCGCGCCCGGCGAGAATATCGACTTCAAAGCGTTGATAGAAAGTAATGTCGTTCATAAAAGTGGGTCAATATAAGTGTTTTTGTAACCCCCTCTTTTCTAAAGAGAGTTTTTATATCGTTATACCTGCTCTGTGCTCAACGCCCAGCCTAACTGTCTCAGTTGTTTATAACGCTCACGCGCTAAGGCTTTTGAGTTGTTCTTCCACAGGAACAAAGTCGATAATTTGGTTAAAACTATTAATATATTCCGGCAGTTGCGGTTGCAGATTAATCAGCAAATCACGGCTTTGCGCGTTACGCTTGCGCCGTCCAACTAATCTCAATGGGCGTGGCACACGTAGTCAGCTTCGCCGGAAAGGTTGTGCGGAACGAACTCGTCGGGTTCCTGCCGCATAGAGCCTCGTCATTTTCAACGCCTGCGCCGCTTTCACACGACCAACAAGACTCGCTTGCCAAGTCGCCATGCAGAGGCGGCAAGATCGCAAAGCCAAACTTTCCACAGCGGATAAATTTGGTCGGACGGGCGAGGTGTCGGTAAGTAAGTAAAATTGTGCGTTTTTGCGCATAAAAAGGGTCAAGAAATGAGATTTTAATCGCAAGATTTTGGCGAAATCGGCCCAAATAGAAAAGTACAATTTCGGAAACATTTTGCAAACCGACCGCACTTTATGATCTAAGTCACAAAACTCGTTTTTCTGTTTACGATTTCAGTTCGTAGATTGATCTGCCGGTGTTAGAATCCAACTAACTTTTCATTAATAATCAATAAGAGGTAATTACAATGGCATTTCGCATTGAAAAAGACACGATGGGTGAAGTTCAAGTTCCTGCAGATAAATACTGGGCTGCACAAAACCGAACGTTCTCGTAACAATTTTAGAAATCGGCTCCTGAGGGCTCAGTACCTCGTGAAATTATCAAGCCTTTGGTTATTTGAAAAAGCGGCGGCATTCGCCAACCATGATTTAGGGCGTGTTATGCTGAAAAACGTGATTTGATCGCACAAATCTGCGATAAATTTTTAGCAAATAAATTAGACGATCAATTCCCGTTGGTGATTTGGCAAACCGGTTCCGGTACAATCCAACATGAACGTGAGACAGAAGTAGTAGCAAACCACGTTTTACCTTTGAGAGCAAATTAGGGGGATCTTTCGTTCACCCAAATGATGAGGTGAACAAATCCCAATCTTCTAACGATACCTTCCCAACCGCTGATATTGCTGTATACAAAAAGTGGTTGAACACACTATTCCTTGTGTAGAACGCTTTCGCAAAAAACCTTTTGCGGCAAAATCTGAAGCCTTCAAAGATGTGGTGAAAATCGGTCGTACGCACTAATGGATGCGACGCCATTAACATTAGGTCAAGAATTCTCTGCTTATGCGGCATAATTAGACTTTTGGCTCGTGCGTTAAAACACACTCTTCCGCATTTAAGTCAGTTAGCCCTTGGCGGCACAGCGGTAGGTACCGGTTTGAAACACACCCTGAAAGGTTATGATGTGAAAGTGGCGGAATATATTGCAAAATTACCGGACATCCTTTGTGACCGCAGAAAATGATTTGAGCCTTAGCCGCGCATGATGCCATTGTGGAAACCACGGCGCATTACGTCAACTTGCTATGAGTTTATTCAAAATTGCTAACGACATTCGTTTATTGGCATCCAGTCCGCGTTCGGTATCGGTGAAATCTTGATTCGGAAAATGAACCGGGTTCTTCCATCATGCCGGGTGAAAAGTCAATCCGACGGAAGCGTTAACTATAGTGTGTGCACAGAGTATTCGGTAACGATACTCACTATTGCTTTCGTTGGCTCCAAAGGCCACTTCCAATTAAACGTGTTCAACGGTTATGGTGGCAAATTTCTTACAATCTGCGCAATTATTGGGTGATGCTTGCGTATCGCTGATGAACACTGTGCAGTCGGCATCGAACCGAACTACCCTCGCATTAAACAACAATTGGAAAGATTCATTGATGTTAGTGACCGCACTTAATACGCATATCGGTTATGAAAATGCGGCCAAAAGTTGCGAAAACCGCACACAAAAAACGGCACAACCTTACGCGAAGAAGCCATTAATCTCGCTTGGTGTCAGCCGAAGACTTCCGACAAATGGGTGCGCCTCCAGAAGACATGGTGGGTAGCAAAGGTAAGCCTCCCAAAAGCAAAATGAAAAAGACGGATCAACTTTCTCGTCTTTTTGTTATAATCGCCCACATAACATCTGACGGATTGTTTATGGAAACTGAAATCATTGCTGTTTATTTTAAAGTTTTACCGACCGCACTTTCCGCGCATGTGGGTGAATGTAGGGGAATGCCGATTATAACTGGGGACCGTTTTGGTGTATTCCATCAATTTGGCGACAAAAAGTGGCGAATACAAAGAAAACCAACTCCCAATGATGCTTTTCGTTCCAAAATATGAAAAACCTGTTGAAGGCAAAAATTTTAGCCATTAAGCAATTAAAGAAATGGAAACATTTGAAAGTAAATAAAAGTGGTTTGTACAAAAAGCAATGCAAGAATTTTCCCCGATTTCTCGTCAAAATGCCGTATTGCGCTATATTGCTTTGCCCGACAGGGTTATTTCATTTTGAATGATTCCATTTTGGATCAGTTTCGAACCAGAATTTAGCCAAATGCTATCAACATCTGGTTATCGCCGGAGAGTACGTTTCATCAAATTACAACCGCACATTGTGGGTAAAAAGAAAAAGGATCAACTTCGCCGGATGAGTTTAAAACCGAGCGGAAATTGATCCGATGGGTGAAGACGATGCGAGCCTCAACTGCCACCGAATTTCCCGCTGGATACGTTGAATCCTGAGGGCGGAGGACTAGACAAAAAGAGTCGTGTTTAACGACCTATTGAGTTACGCCCTTTAAAGAGCTTTAATCTGTTGCAAATGCTGGGAAATCTGCTTTGAATTTCAGTGGTTTCACGGCATCCCAAATCAGTCTAATAAGGCGATAGAACCTTGGCACGCGTGTGGGAATCTAAAACGCCGTCTTCCACGGACAGCTACCAAACAATGGGCTTTATTTTTCAAACGGAAAATTTTCCACGCACTTGGTCGCAATGTCTTCATATTCTTCCGGACGATCGATTTTTGCCGCTCCATATTTTCCCTGCGGAATAAATTCGGGTTATCAGCTTGTTTAATGCCACACAAAAACCAATGCGTTCCGCCCACAGTCGACACCACTTTAACGGTTTCTATCTCGATTCGGATCAGGTATGCACTGCTTTTTAAAAGAAATTGCACTATCGTGACGCAGGTGCAATGTGCTGTAATTAATAAAACGCACTCATCATCGATAAATTTTAGCTGCAATACTTTTTCGTGATTGCCCGGGCTACTGGAATCAAAACCGTGTAAATAAATAATCATTTTCATTACTCCAACCTGATTACGAATCTTTTTGTTCTAAATGTAAGATCATCTGCAAGGCAATATCAATGCCACTGGTTTTCTCGATCATTTCAAGCCCCGGACTGGCATTGACTTCCAATACCAACGGGCCATTGGCTGAACGGATTAAATCCACGCCTGCCACGTCCAAGCCTAACACTTTTCGTTGCGTTTAAGGCAATGTGTTTTTCCTGTTCGGTTAATACAACTTTTTCTGTAGTGGCGCCACGGTGACAATTTGCACGAAATTCACCATTTTGCCCGATGCGTTGCATGGTTGCGATAATGCGGTTTCCACCACAAAGCAACGTAAATCGGCGCCTTGGGCTTCCGCAATAAATTCCTGCGCTAATGCCGGCACATTTCGCCTGCTTTAATGTTTCTAAAATACTGACCGCACTTTGTGACCGTTCCGCAAAATCACGCCGATGCTTTGCGAGGCCGCTTAGGGTTTTCAAAGATAGTTGGCGCACCGATATGTTGCACCGCACGATTGGCATCCACTTCCATGCCGGCAAGTAAAGAATCCGGCACGCGCAATGTCGTGTTGCAACAACATTTGCAAACTCAGCCATTTATCTCGCGCATTGCAAAAAGCTTCACATTATTCAAACAAGCACACCCAAGCCCTGAAAATAGTGCAATACACGACAGCCCATGAGCATACTGCCTGTGCCAAAGCGGGGTAATACCGCATCATATTGCGGCAATAATTGCGCTTCACTTTCCACATCCGCCTGATAATACAAAGCAAAGTGCGGTGGATTTCTACGGAGTTTTATCAAACACGATTCGGATCGAGAATATCCAGTTTGATGGCCGTTTTCTTCCGCCGCCTGTTTTTAAACGCCGACAGCTATACAAACGCGGTTCACGGCACAACATGTATGGTTTCATTGATATATTACTTTTTAATAAAACCTTGTTGCGAAAATAAGCCAATACTTTCGGGCGAATCGGCTTATCCAAACTCTTAATCACATTACGCGACCAATCCATGTCGATATTACTACGCTGACGGTAATATTCCGCCACGGTTTGGTTATATTCGCCCAATTTGGTGGTATCCAACGGTTGGTAGGCATTTTCAAAGAATAAGGTTTCTTTTTGGTAACCGTGGTTTACTCGGCGGATCTTTGATCAGGATAGCTCAAACACATGCCGACCATTGGTAAAGCAATGTTCCGGCAAGTTTAACAGTTTGCCGACAGCTTCCATTTTCATTACGCAAAGAACCGATATACCCCGCCAAGTCCTAAACTTTCCGCCGCCAACAACACGTTTTGCGACATAATACCGGTATCCATCGCGCAATGAGCAACACTTCCGCATAATCTAACTGCATGTCTGGGCAAATTTGTTTATGTTTATGAAAAATCCACACAAAATACCCAAAACCCGGTGCGCTTTTCACATATTCCTGATTAGAGCTATACACCATCATCTCGCTCACGCAACGCAGGATCGGTAATACGCACAATAGAAACGCATTGCAAAATGGTTAGAGGTGGACGCAAAACGGGCCGCATTGACTAATTGCTCAATGACCTTCTCTTCTATTGGTTCAGGCGTGAAACAACGAATAGAACGATGGGATAATATGCAATCCTAAAGTGGAAGACGTATATCAGACATAAAATTTCCTTATACGACGGCGTTAAAATTCGCTGTATTTTACACCAACCGCCTCAAAATCACTTCATTCTTTTTTCGTGCACGCCGTAAAATCAGCGTTTATTTACTACACAAAAGGAAAAATGATGTTTTGTGATAATTTATGGCCGCCCTGCTGCCCATACTGCGTACGCGCTAAAAGCCTTAGCGGAAAAATTAAAAACTTCGGTGGATAATTTTTGATTATCGCTATATCGACATTATCGAGCAAGGTCTAAGCAAAGACGATATTGCGAAAATTATCGGCAAACCGGTACAAAACCGTGCCGCAAATTTTAGTTGATGAAAACACATTGGCGGCTGTACTGACTTCCAAGCCTTCGTGCGTGAACAATTTGGCATTGACTACCACTCAGTGTGATAAAATAAAAGTGCGCGGTTACAAATAAATTTTAACCGCACTTTTTATTTCACCAATTTATCAGTTAGGCACCGTCACATCGGCAATCAATTTCAAATCCGGGTTCACATAAAACCACACGGAAATCATCACCTTGTTTTACCATGCCAGCATTTTGATTTTGCGTTGGCAATCCCGAATAGGCTTGCGATAAGCGTAGGTTCGCATTCTGTCATTGAGCTTAATTTGTGGCTCAAATCCATGACCGCTATCAAGCATTTTACACATAACTGCCCGGGCCTTGGTGCACCGAATTGTTCTACGGTGAAAACATAACTGCCATTTGGCATTTGGTTACGACTCTTCGCCACAATATTTTCCACCGGCGAGGTGAAATTCCGTTTTTGCTGCCGCAACCTACACCATTCATATCCACGTCAAGCACAGCATAGCCGTTAGAACATTTTCATTGGCATGGGCGTTTAACGTATTTAATTGTAAGTCCAAATCTTCGCCATTATGCCATGCCAAAGAAGCACGGAAATCACTGTTCGGGTTACCGCCGGAGGCTTTTGACTCTTTTTCCGCAATGCTATTATCAATTTCTGGCTTAGGTGGCTCTTCTTTTTGGTTTTTCCTTCACCGCTCAGGCTTTTTCACCTCTCGGTTCCGGTTTTGGCGTTTCTTTCACCGGTTCGGGTTTCGCTACTTTTCATCAGTTCAGATTTAGGCGCTTCTTTCACCGGCTCCGGTTTAGGTTCCTCCTTCACCGGCTCGGGCTTTGCTCTTCTTTTTATCGGTTCGGGTTTTTGCCCTTCTTTCGGTGGTTCCGGTTTTTGGACCTTCTTTCGGCGGTTCCGGTTTTGGCCCGGTTTGGCAATTTCAATTTTTACCGGCACTGCTCGTTCCACTTTAATCGGCTCCGGACGGAAATAGAACCACCATGCTAACTCGCCTTGGCAACAATAACAATAATGGCACAACCAGCCACCAACGGGGCTTTTTCACCACAGGTGCAGGCAGCCAACAGGCATCGGCTTTTTGCCCAAGCCCCAACCGATAATCACAGGTTGCTTGTTCACCATAAAGTTTGGATAGAATCATGTTGCGCCGCCTCGACCAAGCTTTCCAATAAAGCCGCTTGTTCGGTGGTAATCGTGCCTTTTTGTAACAAATCCGTACGCAATTTATCCACTGCGTCCAAACGTTGAGAAATCAGTGTTTCCGCTTGTTTGCGGGTTGCATTTGTTCCCTGTTCGGTATTGCTCTAACAACATGAAGGTTGTCCTTGCAACTCGGAATACCATCCACCACATTACCATTAACTTGTAGTGCAAGCATAGAAGCCGTACTGGGTGGTAACATACCGACTTAGCAGATCATGACACCCATCATAATGGCATAAATAACCTCGACAGCAGTCGGATTTTGCTGTTCCAAATTGACCTCGCAAGACGTTGCACAATCTCTCCAACTTCAAAAACGCGCGGTGAAAAACGACCGCACTTTATCACATTATTTACACTCTTCTTTTTCCACCATCGGCTTAATAGCTCGTTAATCACACTAGTGACTCTGTGCCTTGCTATTGGCGGAAACACTTTGCCTTTGGTCGCTGTGGCCAAACAATTTGCGCCTTTAGTGCCCCCAATATCCACTACATTGATAGTTTCGGTTTATGCTATTTGACGCTAGACCGCACACATCATGCTCGACTTCATTACAGAAATCATCTCCATCACTTAATACCAAAATAGCGCATCACGCTTAACGCCATCAACCATTGAGGCCGCTTTTGCTGTAACCACTATAGAGCGCTGTGCCGGTGCCCTGATCACTGCTCCTTTCGCTGCACGCACGGACTTTGGCTTTTTAACGCTTCCGTTTACTGGGACCGAACATACCATGGTTTCTGGCACCGGGGACAAATTTTTAAACTCACCAACCCAATATCAATATTCGGATCAATCTTATCAATGATTGCGGCAGCAGATTTCTTCGCCGTACTAATACGAAAGTCGGCTCACGACGGCATAAGTAATCAAACTCGCGTCTGCGGAAACGGCATGAATCAATAAAAACGCTGGAACAGACGCCGGACTTTCCAATAATGAAACAACATCGACAAGGAATCATCAACACAATCACCATTTGCGGACGCTGGAGCCGTAAGATGGTTTTCAGTGCAATATTTTCGGTTTTTCCGGGTTTAGGTGGCTCCTCCACTTTCAACGGCTCCCTCAACCTTCGGTGGTTCTTCCACTTTTGAGGTCTCCTACTTTTTGAGTTCCCTACTTTTGAGGTTCCTCTCACTTTTGAGGTTCCTCTACTTTTGGCGGTTCACCTCTACTTTTGGCTCTTCCGGCTCCCGGAATAAACTCAAGCCGCTCTGGCTCGCTTCAGTTCCTCTTTTGGTGGCTCCGGTTTGGAAATTTCAACTTTCACAGGCTCCATTGGTTGAGATTGAACCAGCTCAGGGCGGAAGAACAACCACCAGCCAAACCACCTAGTAATAGCAATAATAATGTAACAACCACAGCCACCCGAGGGATTTATCGGTACAGGCACAACTGGTGGTGGGACTGAAATCGGGCTTTTACCCAAGCCCCAACCGGTAATCACGGGTTGTTTGTTGACGATATAATTTGATGGAATCATGCTGTCGTCATCAACCATGCGCTCCAATAAAGTCGTTTGTTCTGCACTGATACTGCCCCTTTTGCAACAACTCCGCACGCAGTTTATCTACTGTAGCCAAACGCTGTGAAATCAAGCCCTCAGCCTGTTTTCTAGCCCATGCTGTTCCCGTTCGGAGTTACCTAACAACATGGTTGTCCTTGCAACTCGGAATACATTCCACATATACCATTAACTTCAGGTCGTGCAAGCATAGAAGCTGCACTGGCGGTAAATACTGATTTAGCAGACTGACAATTTCATCATAATGGCTAAATAACTCGACAGCAGTCGGATTTTTGCTGTTCCAAATTGACTCGTGCAAGACGTTGTACAATCTCTCCAACTTCAAAAACGCGGTGAAAAACGACCGCACTTTTATCACATTATTTACACTCTTCTTTTTCCACCATCGGCTTAATAGCTTGGTTAATCATATTAGTAACTTGTGCTTTTACTGTTAGCGGTAAACACTTTGCCTTGGTCTCCGTTGCCAAACGGTTTTGCGGCTTCGCACCACCAATATCGACGACATTAATTTTCAGTTTTTGGTTTTTGTTTGGCTAATTCTTGTGCTATAGCACACACATTAGTATTACCTTTATCACAACTTTCCTCACCATCGCTCAACACTAAAAAATAAAAGCATCACGTTTAACGCCATCTACCATGGCTGCGGCTTTGTCGCAAACCGCCATGAAGCGCCGTACCTATATTCTCCTCGCCCTCTTTTTGAAACAATCCTCTAATTTGAGCTTTTAGTGCTTTACGCTACTCGACCGAACATACCATGATTTCTGGCTCAGGCATCTTCTTAAACCTACTAATCCAATATCAATATTAGGATCAATCTTATCAATAATATCTGTAGCCGCTGCTGTAGTAAGACGACGTGGTTCACGGAACATATGTGCTTTTTCCTCTTCCGAGATTATCTCATTATTACGCCAACGATCCCAAAATGCGTTAATTACTGCACTGTTTTCATTTTAAACTAGCCAACATAGATAAGGAATCATCAAATACAATTACCATTTGCGGACGTTGAGCCAGCATAATAGTTTTAGTGCAATATTTTGGTTTTTCCTGTTTAGGGAGGTTCTTCCACTCTCGGAGGATCCTCAACCTTTTGGAGATTCCTCTCACTGGTGGTTCCTCCACTTTCGTGGTTCTTCTACTTTCCATGGTTCTTCCGGCTCAGGAATAAACTCGCTGCTGAGGTTCCGGCTTCGGTTCCTCTTTGGTAGTTCGGTTTTGGTTCTTCTTTCGGTGGCTCCGGTTTAGAAATTTCAATTTTCACCGGTTCTATCGGTTCGGGCTGAATAGGCTCAGCGCGGAAGAACAACCACCGGCCAAAACCACCTAGTAATAGCATAATAATAGTAACAACCACAGCCACACGCGGGATTTACTTGGTACAGGCACAACTGATGGCGGAACAGGAATCGGCTTTTGCTAAGCCCCAACCTATTACGGGCTGTTTATTCACCACATAAATTTGAATGGAATCATGCTGATGTGCATCAACTAAGCGAGCTTTAACTAATGTAGCGCGCCTACGCTGATGCCAATTTTTGTAATAGCTCTGCACATAACTTATCTACTGCCGTCAAACGTTGTGAAATGAGTGCCTCTGATTGTTTTCGGAGATGTTGATCGCGCTCCGAATTACCTAATAAATATGGCTGACCTTGTAGCTCAGAAAGTACCATTCCACGATATTCCCACTTTTACTTGACGCGCAAACATAGCCGCTGTACTCGGCGGCAGATGATGGCAAAAATCGTCATGATGTCATCGTAGTAATGAAATAACTCAACGGCTGCTATATTTTGTTGTTCTAAATTGATTCTGCTAGGCGTTGCATAACTCCTCCAAAGTCAAAAACGCAGTAAAACGACCGCACTTTATTGTAAATTTCTTGTTGTACCGGCTTCATGGCTTGGTTTAATCGCATCGGCACTTTTCGGCCAGTCATGTCATGGTCAAAAATCTGCCCGCCTGTAGCCTTTTGCCAAAGCGAGTCTGTGACATTCAAGGGGAATTGATACTCACAATATTCACTTTCAATTTTGGCCGCTCTTTTGCCATATTTTCCATTAATGCAGATTTTTCGCTCAGCAATCACCGTTACCCTAGTAATCAACACAATCAAGGCTTCGCGTTTTTACCATCAGCAATGTTAAGGCTCAATACCCTCATAAATAGGCGTGCCCGGTACACGGTGGTCACGTACCGCCATATTTTGTACTTTATTTTAATTCCGTACGTTGTGCACCAGTAAAAATGCCATGATTAATCGCCGCGGATACATCAGGTGATTTTCGGCTGACACAACTTTGTAGTTCAATCAAACCGATATCTACAGCATTAGAATGTCATTAATCAATGTGTAACAGCTGCCTTGGCAGCGACAGAACGATTTGGTTGACGATCCATATAATCAATGTCGGATTGTGGCGGGATTTGTTGTTGCAATATCAAATGCATTGATTGCCTCTTTACTTTCCAGCGAGTATATTTCATGCCGGTAGCGTTATTAAAAATAATCGCTAACTGTGGAATATCGGCTGGCTCCTCCACTTTTCGGCAATTTTTCGGCACAATTGGCTCAATTTTTACAGTTTCAGGAAACAGATGGCGTTACAACCACCCCAGGAGTCCTAAAATAGCAAAGGTGAAAAAGTAGTAGGCAATAACCAACGACGGGATGTTTTTGCCTTTATGACAGACGGTGTCTGCCTCAACAGTGATATCTTTTTCTGCCCCCAACCGATAATCACAGGTTGTTGGTTGACGCTGTAAATTTGAATATCGTGCTGTTTTTACGATATGAGTGAATTGTTTTAAATACGCGGCAATAGCAGGTTCAATCGCCTCTTTTTGCAATAACTCGAACACTAAGGCATCAATGGAAGCTAAGCGTTGCGTAACAAGGGTACTAGCTCTCACATAGTGGCTTGAATGAGCGTCTAATAATTGTGGCTGTCCTTGTAAATTCGAAATACCATTCCACCATATTGTCCTTCACTTCAGGGCGCGCTAACATGTTTGCCGTGCTAGAGGCAAATAATGATTTAATACTTTTACGATGTCATCATAATGGTGAAACAACTCGATCGCTTCCTGGTTGTATTGATCCAACCAATCCGTGCCAGACGTTGTATAGTATTCCTTAAAAACATCCCCAAAAAGTCACCGCACTTTTAGGATTCAGAAAGAAAAGAAGGCCACCAACATTGTTGGTAGCCCTCAGTATTCGCATTATAAGCCCAATGCTTTTTGTGAGATTAGATAACTTGCGTTGTAATTGTTCTAATTCGCTTGTTTTTCCATTTCAGAACCGCTGCTGTTATTGACGGCTTTCATTTGTTTCTACTTCGGCAATTTCCGCCTGCAAATCTTGTCTGCCTTTTGGCTTTTGTTTTTAACTCGGCTGTGAGTTTACCCACAGACTGGTCGAGCTTTTAGCCTGTTGCGCTTTTTCTCGTGCAATAGATTGGTTAACAGATTTTTGTTGCTGCTTTAATATCGGCATAAATTTTATTAAATTTGGCATTTCGTCTTCGCATCTAACACCAATTTTTCTTTTGTTCAATACGCTTGTCATAACTTCCGGAAAAACTGGCAGCGTTTGCTGAACATATTGAGTTCAACACTCGGATCGCACTCTTCCGGCGTGTGTGGTGCAGGCAGAAAGCAACACAGCAGCACCTAAAAGTGCGGTGGTTTTTAACAATGTTTTCTACAGAATCTCTCAACCGACATTTAACGCATTACGTTGCTGCGATACAACAGCGATCTGTTTTTCCAAGGCTGCAATTTGTTTTTGATATTGGGCGATTTGAGAATCTAATTTTGCTACATTCTATACCGCTACCACGCTCTTTTGCGCTGACATCTTTCCAATCTCTCTCGCTTTCTTTTCATCAATTTGTCATTTAAGTAGCAATGTTACTATCAATTTCTTTCAACTGACGTTTAGCTTCATCTTTTTGGATGCTGTTATCCTTTAATTTACGATTCAAATTAGCCAACGTTTGTTGGTTTTGGGTCAACACTGTTTTTGCGTTGAATTTGCTAAAGTTTTAGCTTTGCGTGTTTTTGTTTAAATCTTTTAGGTAAGCACTGAGACGTTCTTCTTTTATTAGCATAATTTGCACGTTGTTGTTCCAAAGATAGTTCCCCTCATTAAGATCCCGCAACCGGCCACTGCGGCTACCGCAGAACACAGCGTAGCATTATCTGGTTCCGCTTAACAAACATGTTCCTACACCTGCCGCGCACCGGCTGCATACAGGCGGTTAACCCTGGATTTACTAAAGAATTCTGCTTGATTGCCAGGAGGTTAAACGCTTGTCCACATGAGAAGAACCGAAACTGGCATAGCTTACAACCGGCTAAAGCTAGCGTAGCCGATAAAGTCAAAAATTCCAGCAATAGATTTTTAGATTGAAGATTAAAGCATAAGATGCTTCCTTTTTGTTTTAATAAGGTGAGTTATTTTACTTGACGGCAGCTTTTTAACCAAGCGTCGCGGTCAACTTTTTCCGTCTTTATTATATTGAGATAATTGTTCCCACTATGATTGAATAAATTGTGCGGCATTATTTTTCTACGATTTTTGTAAACGTTGTTTTGAGTTATCTCAACTTGTTTCTCAATCGTCGATGCATTATATAAAGTCGCATTATCAACTAAGGTGTGCATAATATTTTATGGTAAATTTCAACGCATTTTCTGCTTTCAATTTTTCTCATTGAGATTATTAATTTGATCTTTCAGCATACAAACCTTCTTTTTGGTGCACCATCGCAGGTTTGTTTTGATATTTTCCCGCCAGACTCAACGCGTTTTGGTAAGTATTATCTCAACCACCACATTGCTACACAGAACCCGCCCAAACGCAATGAGGCTTGAATAGCTGAATCACGCTGTTCATCACGGGCTTGGTTAGCCTGTCGCAAAGTGTCGTTCAATTTTTCAGTTCTTTTTCCAACTGTTCCTTGGGCAATAGTTTGATTTTGCACGTCTTGTGCCAATTTTTCCAATTGCCCAACCACATTGGAACCCGCGCTGTGCTTATCATCTTTGTTATCATCACGGCCCAGCTTAACCCATTCTTCTTTCAAGTCTTTAATTCGTTGTGCGGAGGTCAACATGGTGCTACCATCGCCACGCGAAAACCGATATCTTTAGCTTTGTCCGCATTGCCATTGGGATATAAAGGACGCTCAATACGATAAGCATTAGTTAAACTTTCTGCCGAATTTAAATAACTGCCGCCACGCACGGTGACACCGCCACTTTTGCCCGTGGTAATGATTCAAACGGTTGAGTTTGAAAGCATCAAACATCATTTCTGCAGCATTACCCAAAGTGTCAAAACAGGCCTCAGCGGATTGCCCTCCAACTGCCCGGTGAGCTGAATTTTGCCATTGGCGTTTTTGTTACTCCACACATATTTCTCCGCGCCATCTTTCATTGAAAAAAGCGGTTCACGAAACTCGGAAGAAGACACCGCCGCACCACCCGCGCTGCGTACTCCCATTCCGCGTTGGTCGGCAAACGGACAAACCCTTTTGTGCCATCTTCACTTGGTAATTTATCTGCCGCATTTTTAGCAACCATTCATTATATTTGCGGGTAAATTCCACGCATCAAACCAACTCACTTCTGTCATAGGCAAACGCGCTTTCATGTTGGCTGAGGGGCACTGTTCGTTCATTACCGATTGATATTGCAACTGTGACACTTCATATTTAGCTCATTATACCGGCCCTGAGACTTGTCGCCAAAACTGCCGGCAATAGCATTTGGGTTGAATGTTCGGCAATTTGTTCGGCAGAATTGTCACTGCCCAAAATGATGCTTTTTTCTTCCAACGGCGAATGGGTTTCCGTTTTTACCATGCGAAAAACCATACTGCCTTCACAAGGCATAGGTAAAATCACATCGCCTTCCAAAGGTTTCGGATTATAAAATTTTTCTTCCCATGGAGCCGCATAAGCAGACTGCGCTACCAATTGCGTCAAAAGTGCGGTGGAAAAATCGCTATTTTTGTCTTACGCCTGGTTGTTGCATTTTGTTGTGTTAGACATCTCGTAAACTCTCCGCCGGTTGATTTTTCACCGCTTGTCGCGCACCGATTCCCGCCACAATGGCAGCGAGGCGATAACGCGATCGCAAAAAGCGATGAATAAATGAATAAAATTCAAGCTACTGATAAAAATATCGTTGGATAAATTCTGACCTAATACGAAATTAAATACCTGACTGCCTGATAAGAATAAGAAATATGACAGTACAAAAAGCGAAACTGCTCAAACACAGCGCTTGCATAATTAAATATAAAAATCACCGCGCCGCTTTGAAAACCGAATAGACGTAGCAGTGCAATTTCTTTCCGCTTACGATCGATATTGGCCAAGAACGCACCTATCAGCGATAATGCACAATCCCAACACCGCTGTCGCTGCAATGACCATAAAAATCACGTTGAGTACACCGTCAATGGCTTTGACGTTTTCAATAGCTTTAGCTTCTGTAGAGGTTTCGATATTTTTCTGCCGTAATTTTAACGCCAAAGGCGCTACGTCATCTAAGCTATTGGCATAAATGCGGGCGCGGGCAAAGTGTTCCCACCGTTGCGGGACGGACGATCCTGTTGATTGGCAAAGATAGCGGTTTGGTAACCATCCCGAAAAATCCTCCATTGCCATATAAGGTGTCCAACTGCACAAAGGCACCCGAACGGGCAAAACGGGTTTCAGGCACAATACCTTCCACCACCAATTCGCTAATGGCTTTTTCCACCTGATTATTTTGCGAACGGGTGACCACCAAATTGATTTTATCGCCTTGTTTTTACATTTAATTTCTCTGCGGTTAAGGCGACTTTAATAGCACACCATTGGGTTTACTTTAGTGCTTGTTCCGTTAAAGGATCGTTAATGGCAGTCGGAATCACTTCACATCCTGCACAAATTTTTACCACCATTTTTGATTGGCGGATAAATCGGCAATGGTATTTAAAGAACGGGTCAACGGCACCACAAAACGGGTTTCCGGCTGTTGTTGTAACCAGTCAAACCAGTTCTTATCTAAAATTGAGATTGCCGATAATTTTTAATTTCAAGATTGCGCGGGTCATTAATTAACTGATGGCGTATCTGGGAAAACCACGCCGAATTTCAAGCTGAAAAAGCAACAATAACGGCGCAATTACCGCAATAAGAGAGGCAATGATACAAAAAGACACTTTATGCGATCGTAATACAAATCCCGCAACGCTAATTTGCCCAAGAACATATAAGACAGATTAACTTGCTGCATGATGCATTTCTTCTGGTAAAAACACCGCTTGCGCCGGTGTGGATAAATCTGCATACAGACTTGGCAAATGATTATTTTCCACCAAATCCCAATCATGGGTAACTAAAAGCGCCGTAATTTTTGCTCTTCCGCCAATTTAATCATTAATGAAAATAAGGTTTGTGCATTATTCGGATCAAGCGCGGCGGTAGGCTCATCAGCCAATAACAGGCTTGGTTTGTGAATCACCGAACGAATAAAAGAAACCCGCTGCCGCTCTCCAATAGAAAGATGACGCGGGTATTTAGTAAGCAACGATTGAATATTTAAGGCATCCGTTAAATACAAAAACCAGTCTTTATCCATGGCGCTATTTAACATTGAACAAGGCAATTCAATATTCTGTTGTACCGACAGAAAAGGCAATAAGCCTCCCTGTTTGCAACATGAAACCCAACTTTCCTGCCCGTAGCTTAGAAAGTGCGGTCTGATTTTTGTAAAATTAACGGTTGCAAATCCACTACATCACCGGCATCCCCTAATTGATAGCGAATCAAACGATCGGGTTTGCAAAATCAACCCGATCATTTTCCAATAAGGTACTTTTTACCACAACCACTGGCACCTTGAATGGCCAAAATCTCGCCATCCTGCAATTCAAGTTTAGGCAACAACACATTAAATTGTTGGCTCTCCTGCCCGCGCTGAATCGCCATTTCTTCAATAAATAACACCGCACTTTTTCCTGTTATGTAAATGAATAAATTATGGTAACGCCTCAAGCGGTACAGGATAAACATAATCGCGCGCGGATCGCTGCCTTCCGATAAAGAAATCCAGCGGGATTGGTCCTCGTTAAACACGCGGTAATGACGTAACTTGCTGTTTAAATCACGAATAAATTCTTCTTGCTCCAGGGCACTCATACCTTTCCAAATTTGTTCGTCCAATCCGGTGACTTGGCTTTTATACGGTATGCCGTCCAAATATTCTCCTAACAAGCCTAACTCGCCCAGTTTGGGAGTTTTCTTGTTTTAATTTATTCGGGTCTTGCCCCCATTGCCGCGGCAACAGAACGTAATTGGGCAAACATCGAATCCGGTGAAATTAACCCTTCATTCGCGGCATCGGCAATTTTCTTCACTACATCGCTTAAATCGCTTAATTGCGCTTTAGTCATCAACACGCGGGCTTCTGCTGTCGGAATCGTTGGTTTAAGAAACCTTATCGCTAATCCAAGCTTTAATACTGGCGGCGCTTTGGCGCCATTTTTATCACCTAAATAAGCCAACTGCATTGCTTTTGCCCAATAATTCCGCATCTTGCTCAATTTCAGTTTTGGCTTTTTCTGCTTAGGCTCATCAACGATCGTGCCTGCAGCATTTTTCCCCTTGGTATGCCAATTTCACTTGCGATGTCAAGGCACGAGCCAAAAGCACCTCACTTTTTCACCAAACTCATTCACATCACCGGCATTCACCGCATAATACAAGGGCTTGTTCAAGTAGTTATTGAAAGATAAATCGCTATATTGGGCTTCGCCTGTTCGTGATTTTTACCCCAGCCGGAGTTTTTAGCGCAAGGTATAAATCGCCACGCCACGATGTTGTGCTTCTAGGCGCAATTGTTTTGCGTCCATTCCGGTGGAGGATAATGGATTATTACCGTCTAATGCCCCCCGCATCGGTCACCAACACAATGTAGCGACCACCGAAATTGTTCCAGTTAATTTCATTTAACGCTCAGAAATGCCGGCGAATGAATCTTCGCTAAACTCTTTACTGGATACTTTCGCCTGTTTTAATTCAGCGGCTTTTTGCAAGAAATCTTGCGTATCTTTCACCGTACTTGGATCAACAAACATTTTAGAGACGTATTCCAATCCCGGTACCGCCTTGGTACTGGAACGGAATCTGACCAAACCAAACTTAACCTGTTTGCCCTAAGTTTTCTTTTTCAATTTGTTCGGAAACTTGTTTAATCACATCACGGGTACGATTGATGTAAGGGTCCATGGAAATACTGGCATCCACCACAAACACCACCGCAGCACTGAACCCGGTCAACACTTGCGGTTCACTTTTCGGATCAGGCTTATTGGCTTTCGGATCGGTTTTTGATTGTGTTGCCTGTTGAACCACAGGCTCCGTTTTACTCACAGACGCCACTTCCAAAATACGTTCATAAAAAAACCTTGCGAGTTCATGACTTCTTCACCTTTGCAAAATAGGCAAGAGATAGAAATTCTTTTGGAAATCAATAAACTCTTTTGGCTCTTGAGCAACAATTTGTGGTGGTGTTTTATTATTGGCTAAGTCGGCACGAATCGGCTCCAAGATTTTCTTCGCATCATCGGCATTCACCACGGTTTCAATGTCTGCCTTGTTCTTAAAGAATAGTAACGGTTGGCGATCGACTGGGCTGGTAAAGGCCAAAGTCATCTGCATATTCCAAGCGACCGTACAATCGGCATCCAACCAACCCACGGTTTTACCAAAGCTGTCCGGACCTACTTTTAACCATTCTTTACCATTAGCCGTTTGGCGCTGATACACATAAAAACGGGAAAAAAAGCAGGCTGTTTTTACCTGCCGTCGCACCCGCATTATCCACCAATTGGCAACTTGGCGTGCTTAACACCCGTTGATAAAGTGTTTTTACCTTCCTGTTTTAACGGCTCATCCGCCAATGCGACATTTGCCATAAATCCCATTAATAAAGCAATTGAGGTGACTTTAAAAGACTTCATCATTTTTCAATTCCGCTAAACGTTGTTTTTGCTCGGCTAAATTCGGTTTAGCCTCCAATGCGGTTTCATACCAATAAATGGCCGTGCCTTTGTCGGCTTTTGAAACAACTGCTGTTGGCATTTTCTTCATATTCTTTTGCGTATGCCAAAGCAATATCGGCATTTCCGCTCTGAGCCTGATTCGCATATAAACGCTGTGCTATGGCACATTTTAGTTTTTCTGCTTTGGCCTGATTAATCACGGCCAAAATGCGCTGGCTGTCAGGTTTGGTTTTTAGACAATTTTTGAATAAAGGCTAATTCATCATTTTATTTTTGGCTTAAACTACATTCATCGGCGGACTGCGCTTTTTCTTCCGTTTTATTTTTTTATTCAAGAAGTAATAAGCTGCTGCACCGGCGATGGCCAATAAAGAAGCAATAAAATAATCAAACCAAGTTTGCTTTTTCTTTTCGGAGCCGGTTGAGGCGGAGGTACAACCTCTGGTTCTTCCACAACCGGTTCAATAATAATTTCTTCCTCCGCGGCAATTTGATCTCTTCAATAATCGGTTCAGGCTCAGGATCGGGAATATTCACCAAAAACTTGGTCATCTACATGATTCACGGTGTTATCAATAGAACGCACATCATCCGCACGTGCTGCATGCCGCTGGCAGAAGAGGCTAACAGTCATTGGAAAGTTTTAACACGCCCATATCTTTTGTATTGGCATCGCGCACCATCATACGATATTGCATGGTGCTGCTTTTGTTCTACCAAAGCATCAATTAACCAAGGCCAAGTACGCCGCTTAGCACGTTATCTTGTAAGGTTAATTGCTCACTGACTTTCAACCAAACGGGTTCAATATTCCAATGTTGTCCTTCGGCAAAATAGTAAGAGTCCTGACTCCGTTGCACACTGATTTCAATATTTTCAACGCCGCCTTTCCAGTTACCGGCGGTGAATTCGCATATCCGGGACGTGCGGCTTTCAATTCAATTCTTAACATAACTTATCCTTCGGTTTATTCCGCCACCGCTGAGTTTCTGAAGACATTTAAAATTTCACCTAATCGCGCATTTTGTACCGCGTCAATTTCACGTCCGGCACTGTGTCCTGCATTGCTTTGGGTGAATCCATAAAGGCAATAAAACCAGTCGGTGAGATAATTTTTGGTGTAATCTCGGTGTAATTGCTCAATTTTTGGTAAATTATTGATCCACTTCAGCGATTTCAAAAATCTGTCCATCGCGCACACGACTAGCCGGACGCTCCGCCACAGGCATTTGATCAAATCCAAGCCAAGCAAGGAAATCGGCAATTTCAGTGGTCACGGAGAATACTTGACGTTCCACAATCTGATCACGCTTACTGGCGCCCACTTCGTTACGATTAATCACTTTGGTTAAGCTGATTTAATAAATTAAGACGGTTCGCGCCGGTAATCAATTCGCCCACAATACCTTCAATACATTGTGCCGAGAACGGATAAAATCGTCTATTACGCGGATCCATAGAAATGCCTCGTAAATGCTCAATCCACGCTTTAAACACCGCTTGGGCAAAACGGGATTCCGGCAATTTCTCTTCCGAAACGTTTGATTTTTGACCGCACTTTGCTGGCTCATCAAACAAATCAAAAGCCATCATCAGCTAAAAACCTGAAGCAAACGCACCAGATCTCGTTTTGCTCCATCGGAAAACTGCGGCAGAAGGTGACAACAAATCATCGTCATTGTCGGCAAAAATATAAAGAATGGATGGTTTCTTCCGGTAATTGAAGGCTACGTAAAACTCCCCCACAATTAATGCGCTTTTTGTAATTCGCCAATGACCAATTTAGCCAACTGTTGTTTTACGCTGCACTTCTTCCGCGCCATCGCTTTGATACCAACTGGCAAAACGGTTTTTCGATGATATGTTGAATCGCATGATTTAACTGTTCTGCAATACGCTTTTGCTTCACTTGCGGCATCGCCACTGTTTTTAAATAATCGCTGATCCGTTGCATCCCACCGTCATTTAATAACATCATGCCATCCCAAGCCTCTTGAGGATTGGCAATGTGTTTTTGAATATCCGAATCGTCAGCAAATGTGCGACGTAATAAATCCAATTGCGCACTTTCATTTGAACGTACACGTAATTCCTGCCCGTCTTCCACATCTAAGAAAGACACTTTAAAGCCCGGTTTACGCACTAAGAAAGTATTGTTAAACGGTTTGCCGTTCGACCAATCATTTAACCATGGATAATTACCAAAACGCTCCAAAATGGTTTGTTTCAACAACCCGCCGGAACCCCCAGCCGATTTTTCAACATATTTTCATCTTTGGTCAGATCAGCACTAATTCGTTTATCAAACATAGTAATCGCCCATAACAAACCCGGTTTCCGTTGTGAGCGGGCCTCCGGCGTATCACCTTGGGTTTTATTAATCCAGCGTTCAAGCACCGGGCCTACGCTGTTAACATCGGATTGTTTATCGGATGGCGTACACACGATCAATAAATTCATTTCTTGGCCGTCAGTGAACGCTCGAACAAATACGCCACTTTGCCACGTAAAATTAACTGGGAAACCGGATTGCCTTCCTGAATTTCTTTTAAGACTTGAAATCGCCAAACGGCCGCGATAGCCCGGGAAGTCAAGTAAATCCACACTTTCCACTGCCGGTACACGGGTTGGGTCTCATCAACGGAAACATAAGTTCAGCCGTAAGTGCGGTCAATTGTGCGAGAGAAACTTTTACCGGTTCGCCAATATTGTCTTCCGAAAAATAAGGACGCACCTCAAGCAATTCGTCTTTATCCGTATTCAATCGCTCCAACATATCCACGTTCATAATACTATCCGCTTGGGATAGCTCGCCGTTGACTTCTTTTTACCACAGCGGTTAGCGGCGCATAAACACGATCTGCGTTGTCTAAAGCAGCCAAAGTGTGCGCAAACCGCACATAAATCGCACTTAAATCCGCTTCTTCTCCCATAAAATAGAGAACAATTGGGCTCGATCATTACTGCTCAAATAAGGGCGATTAAAGTAGCCTTCGCCCAATAACCACCTTGCAACATAGCTAAGGATTTTCCGAAGCTTTCTGTAGCGTAATCTTGCAAATCCACCACATCATCTTCCGTTACACTGGCTACACGCTGCGCTGATATTTTTGCCGTCATACGTCTTAATAGCGCATTGACGTTTTGTTGATCCAGTTTGTAATCAACTTTTTCCTTATCAAAAATCATTGAAATAAGAATTCACCAATAATTTGGCAATTTCAATTTCATGGAACAATCGAAGTTCGAGTGGATAGCCTTGAATACCGCCTTTTGCCGTACGACTAAAACGGGTCACCAAACCGGTGGCTTCTTTTACCGCCACCCGGTGGATTAACGTGCTTAATAAAGTCTAATTTACGACCATCAAAAAGCGTTTCTAATTGCCGTTGGCATCGGCCGCCAACGCTGAAATTAAAAGGATTTCACCCGCTTGGGATAAGCCAAAAAGCCTGTTGTCATCGGACGCTCGGATACCGCACCAAGACGTTTGGCGGTATTACGCAAGCGGTGAATTCCAAAATGAGTCCATCGGCTTTGCTATTTAAACGGGCGACATTCGGACGAACCTGACTAACCCAATCAATCGCCTGTTGGGAACCATCAAAAATATTTTTGCTATGCTTTGCGCTAATTGATTTTCTACACTCATCTTTTCACACATCCACTATCTAACCAATATTGAGTTTCGCCTAAACCTGCATCAACCATTGTATTTAAGGTCAATTTAATGTCTTCGTTACGACGGCAGGAACGTCCATCAGAGGCGGAAACGGATTTAATGTAAAAATTCTCCGCACTTTCTTGGCTATTGCTTGAACTGCTCTTATTTTTCACACCAAGCACCACTTTTTAAAACTGTGCCATCAATGGCTAAACGGCGCTTAATATCATCGTTTTCAATGGTCAATAAATAAATCGGCGATGCTACCCAACGTTCTACGTTTAGCTGACGGGAAACCAATACGCATTGCGCCACGTACTTCAAATTCCGTATCCGGGAAATCGTAATCTCATTATCCAAATCAATTTCAGAATAATATAGTTACTGTCTTTAATCACGTTGTTGTTATCCAACAAGCCGATATAGCGAATAGTAGAATAAGAATGCATGGATGCCGCACGGAAATAGAAATTCGGCAAACGCATATTATTACTTAAGAACACAGCATAGCGCCTACTGCCGCTGTGGTTTTCGGATCATCAATGCGCCCTTGTTTATGGAACGGGTACCAGTTGCCGGTGCGATAATGATGCAACGGCATAATGCGTCCCACAGGCAATGGCAAGCGGCTACGGAAGAAACTTTGTACCCCTGGCAGGCGGGAAGGACGGCCGGTTAACAACAACACGTCACATTGGTACAAATTGATAATTTCACATAAGGCATTAAAGGTTTTACAAATATCAAAATGCCCACGAATGAATAATTTATGAATAGCTGCCAAATCCACATGAATCGGCAAATCTAAAATATTGAAGTTTGGATTACCTAATTCACGGGCGATCGGTGCATTAATATAATTCAATACATTTTCCGTCGGCTCGTCCACCTGCGCCAATAAACTACGGAAAGTTGCACCGGCTAAGGTGTTTTCCGTACTAAACGGATCAAATTCTTCATATTCTTTTCAAGATACGCAAACCGATCGGACTAAATACTTGTAAAGTCAGTTGTTGACGTAACAATGCGTTCTGCACTTTGCGGTTTGGGAGCCGATATATTGTGCCAAAAATAGGTTCAGGATCGCGTAAGCCAGCTTGTTTTAAACCGTTACTTTAGCGCAGGGACAATGTCGCGAATCATGTCCAACAAAATGTCATCACCGGCCACCTTGAAAACCATCTCGGAACAGTTGTTCCGCTCGATATAAGCATTACTGCTGCTGGTGTTGCTGTTTTCGCCGTAATCCATTTTGTATTTATTAATCACCAAATCCGTGTGCCACCGCCAATATCCACACTGGCAATGGTACGGATCTATCTTGCCAATTTATCCGGGCGGGATAAGGCGGCAAAAATTCTTCCGGGCGACCGCCGTAATTATTTTGAGTCTCGTTAAACAATACACGATTTGTCCGCAAGTCGCTTCATCCCATTGAATATGCACTTCCGGCAACATCGGCCAATATTTTTGGCGCCCTTCTTCGGTAGAGAAATCAACGTTATCGTCCGATTTATCCCATCCCAAACTTCTTCCAAACCAAGCCAATAGCTTTGATACATAGCATTTTTGAAGATTTCGTTCCGGTTTTCGGCATTGCCGGCGGAATGGTCAAAATAATAGAACGCAAGAAACGCGGCGTACGTGGAATGCTCTAATTTAGCACGTTGTGCCGGACTGTTAATTTGCATTAATGCATGCATTAACACTTCGACAACATAAATGTCATCAAAGAACTGCGGGAATATTTCGGTTGGAACACCGGCATTTTACGCTCAAATTCTTCTTCAACATCATCACGTAAAATATGTAAGGCTTCTCCGTACTCGTTGATTAAGCCGGAAAGCGGCCTCGGCAGTGGCATAAGGCTCGTGATCGGTTTTACGATAAGCAGAATTGAAACGCCACATTTGTTCGTACTTATCCAAATCCCACAAACAGCGTTTCGGGCTGATAACCCGGTAGAACCTTCATTACCGTTACGACGACTTTCCAAACGCCCCGCTTCTTTACCTACGCGCGCAATGGTTGGCCATTGAAGGCATCACGACGTCCACTTTGTAGCGACCAATGATCTTTACCGAAAAGGCCTGCGCAAATTCCACACGGCTTTCAAACGAGTTCTGGTGTAAATCCGTTCCGGATTGGTTAAATCCCGCAATTCCAGTTCATACCGCTTTTTCAAGCCGTCTTTTTCTTGCACATGGTCTTCAATTAGAATGCCGCAAGTACGGGAGTTTCCTACATCCAACACCATATCCACCGGAATCGCTTTCATGATGTCATCGGTTTTATTGGATACCACTTTAATTCTTGGCAACGCCACTTCGCTACCCAAAATCGCCAAAATATTCAGATAATGCCCTTGGTGCGCTTTTTACGTTCGACTTCTTGCACTAAGTCTTCCGGATGAATTTTCAAACGATTTGCTTCCGGCGCTAATTCTTTAAATAATTCCAATAACCAATTATTCACCCAATTAAAATCTAAGAACCAAGACATTTGATCGGATTGATGCGCTGCTCGAATAATACGCCGGAACGCACATCCTCATTAGTAGGCGCCAAACAAGCGGTGTCTTGGCTATTTGGGAAAAATTTTTGTATCGAAAGCAAACGTCACTCGGTGAGTATGCCCATCAGATCCGCACCATCTACCAATTCCACAATGCGTACCTGAGCCCAGTTATATGGGCCTTCATCAAAACGATCCGGCGGCACGGTTCTCAACACAGGAATCGGCAACCAAACACCGTCAACAATTTAAAAGATTGCTCTCACGCTAATTTCTTGCTCAGCACGCACCAAAATACCAGGTCGGCTTGATCGCAAAAACCTTCGCCGTTTTTGATCGGCAATCAGACGACGCAACGGCCCATTGACCGCCGAGGAGACGAAATTACCATTGCCTTTTTCACGCCACTTTGTCTTTCCAATTAATCGTCAATGCAAAATCAATGAATTGCACACCGCTATTCATGACTAACGAAAGTTCTTTACCAAAAATTATGTAACTCAGGGAAACATGTGCTATCTCTTTTCATCTCATTAATGCTTATTTCTTTTTGATGGTAATCGAACTGAGTTATCGCCGTAAGAACCGTTACAATCGGCGGAAGCGCTGACTTTGGTTTACAGCTACTTTCGGCAGTTGATATGTCGATCCATCACTGCAGTTCGCCAGCGTTTTTATTGGAAATGGTCAATCCGCCACCGCTTACGCTGGCGTTCACATCACCCACACATTTTTACACCGTCACCACGTTGTAACGTGACTTGCCCTTTTACCCTTATCGTCAAAGTTATAGCTCAAACGCATCGGCTTACTGGTGGTTTTATCTTGAATACCACCACCTGCACTCCATGCACCGTTTAAGAAGTCAACCTTACCTTCTTTCAAGCTATTTTCTGGGATTTGCAGTTTTTGCTGAGTACTATTCACGCTAGATCAATACCTTTTTGCATCAGCACCTTTCGGGTCATTTCCTTTAGGATCATTAGGATTCACTTTGTTATCCACTTTCTTGTCGACAGGATTATTTGGATCAACAGTATTTTTATCCTTTTCATTTAATTTCGTCCACCGGTGGCAAAGCTGGATCATTTGGGTTAATTTGATTTTTCTCCAACTCATCTTTGCCCAAAGCTTTTTGGATCTTGTGAAGTAGTCAAATCAGTTTTGTTATCCACATTAGCATCAGTTTTCACTGCTGTATTATCGTTCAACGTTGTGCTATCAACGCCGTTGACGTTATCCACTCCCACGGTGTTATCGGTCGTTTTTATCTCAGTCTCTTGGTTTAACTGCCCTAACAAATTATGATCGGAAACCACTGTGCCGTTCGAATCAATCCATTGGCCATTGACATAGCGATACGATGCACCGTTAACATTCACAATCTCTCTTTTTATTATCGACCACCGGATCTTTTTCTGTCTCATCTTTTTCTCTTCTAATTTTTATCTTCTGCAGTGCGTCGATTTTTCCTCTGTGCATCGTGCTTCGCCAAAGGATCTAATCTCAATCTTCTTGCTAGAGGAGTCAAATAGCCCAACCAATAACACAATAGCAACGCAAGCAACAATAACAACGGAAGCAGCCAATTACAACCAAGAGCATGTCTTTGTCGGCGCAGACTCAGCGTCAGGGATTGGTGCAGCGGCTACTAAAGGATGCAGCAGGTTTTCAAACTTAAGAATGGATCACCATGTGAATTGGTATTCTTTTCAATAAAGCCCCAGAAGGTAATCACCGGACGATTATTTTACCAAACAGACGTGTTCAGGTTTGGGAAACGCAAGGCTTTGAGGTTTTTCGGCTGAACTCCGATTATTCGACCCGCCCACAACAGACGGGAAAAAGTAATTGATCGCCTTTTAAATAGCTTGTTTGCTCATTTCAAGCCCAAATCCGCCATATTTTCAAACACTTTTTAATTCAGCAAGCGCTTGTTGACGTTCCTCTTCGGTGGCGGAAGACCAAGGAATAATCATATATTTGCCATCAGCACTGATCCGATCTCAAACGGCACATACCAATCGATTTTGCTACCTTGATCATTGCGTTGTGGACAGCCAAATAATCAGAAAACATTCGGCCGCGCTTTAAGCGAATCGTATCGCGTAATTGAGATGCCACAGAATAAACGGCCTGCGCCGTCTTTGTCCTAAAGGTATAGTCTTTTATATCGCCGGTTCTTAAAAGGGTACTTAACATACACTTGTCCTCAAGTTGAAAAATCACTAAATTATCAAAGCAGCACTGAGCAGGATTTTACCCAAAAATGAGTGAACCTATTAATCCAAGTGAGGTTGTCGGTTAGCAGACTAGAATCCACCCAGCACCGCATCGCGTGATTGGCGGCATGCATGCAAATCAAACTCTGTTTCATCGAACCGATAGACATCTTTTTGAACCGACCCGCAGAATGAGGAACCACGCTGCTCATTTTGTAATCCCACACAATGCGATGCTGTCATTTTCCACGAAAGTCATATTGATAAGTCGATCTCGTGCTCGACCCTTCTGCTGCGGCGGCGACAAATTGAAGCGAATTACGGCGTACCGCTTTACACTGTAAACAGATGAACTGCCCCGCCATCGTTAACATCTCGACAACCGAAATAGCTACCGTTTTTCTTGCATTACACTATGTGTAAAATAATTCGTTACGCAAAATTACACCCCACCAGGGTTCCCTTTGCAGCGCATCAGGCGGATTAAACGGGAAGAATATATTGATGTTGGCCTTACCCTGCTCACCCCCAGTAAATTTCTAGACAAAATTAACATTTTGTGACTTATATCACGATCTTTTATTTTACAGACTGTAAAATTCTAAAATACAATCATTGTCAATTTTAAATACACACTAGGAACAATAATGAACAAAACAGTGGGAAGTACGCTGCTAGTCGATGGTACAATGATTGGCGCGGGTATGTTGGCTATGCCGCTCACCTCCGCCGGTATCGGCTTTAGCGCCACCTTTCGCTTATTATTAGGCTTGTGGGCATTATTAACATTTACCGCATTACTTTTCGTTGAACTTTACCAACTGCCACGCGATGCAGGGCATCGGCACCTTGGCCGAACAATATTTCGGGCCGACCCGGGACGCATCATTTCCACCGCTGTATTAATCATCTTTTCTTTTATACGCATTAATCGCCGCCATATATCAGCGGAGGCTCATTATTGGCCGATTACCTGCCTACGATTATCGATGATGAAACCACCGGCAAAACCGCCACGTATTAATTTCTCACCGTTTTCTTCGGTGCTTTTATTGTCATCGGCACACACAGCGTGGATAAAATCAACCGCTTGCTGTTTTTCACCCATGATCACTACGTTTATCGTAGTATTGGCGCTCATGTTTACCGGCCATCAAATTGGATAACCCTCATGGCCATGCTGATTGATAACGCCCTCATTATTTCCGCCAGTCCGGTATTTTTCACCGCCTTCGGCTTCCACGGCTCTATTCCAAGTTTGAACAAATAGCTTAGACGGTAACGTAAAAGCCTCTTCGCGTAGCCATTTTGGTCGGTTCCGGCATTACTCTATTTGCCTACATCTTGTGGCAGCTCACACGGTTTGCTCACACAAAACGAATTTTTGCAAATTCTACAAAGGATCCGACCTTAAACGGCTTGAGTCACACTGCACGTCGCCATTACGCAAAAGCAACATCATGGCAAATCGCGGTGGAAAATCTTTTCCACGTTGGCATTAATCACTTCATTTTTAGGCGTGGGAATCGGTTTTGTTAGAATGTATCGAAGACTTATTAAAACGTTCCTTTAACATCAACGCAGGCCGTTTCTCCCTTGGTTTAATGACCTTCATCCCACCTATCGTCTTTGCCTTGTTCTACCCGAAAGGTTTTATCCTTGCCTTTGAGGCTATGCCAGTCAAATGTTCGCTTTCTACGCCGTAGTTCTTCCCGGTCTCTCTCGTGTGGAAGGGCTCGTAAAAATTCATCCGAACCTGCCGTATAAAGTTTGGGGCGGTAATTTGACACTTTTCATCGTGTTGCGTTAGGTGTTATTATCACGTCCATTCCATTTTTGCCATTCGAGCAGGTTATCTACCGTTTTGGTAGGATAAAAACACTCACTGACCGCACTTTATTGAAGTGCGGTCACTTTTGTGCGTTTCTCGACAGCAATTTGATGGAAAAACAGGTTCACATTTGAATCAAGATAAACAGCGGCGTGGACGCTTGGGTTATTTTTCATCATATCTAATCAAGGCAGAATAAATCCCGCCTTCCAATTTCCTTCGCTTAGAAAAAACCAAATCAATGCGTTAAACAAATAAGTAACACCACCCTGAGCCCATTTTGTTAACGCCACAGCAGCCCATCCATCAGAATTAGCATAATCAAACCAGAAATCAGGCGAGGTGCAGATAAATCCATGCGGCAGCAGGATGACGCCAAAGGCAGATTTTCCCTGTTTCTTTTTCAAGACCGGCGTGCAGGAAAGGGCGTTCCAAATGCAGGCACTATCTATGCGCATACTCGCTGCGAACGTGCTCGACGATAATTTTCATGGTGCGATAAGTCGGTTTGTAGGAAGACGTCAATAAGTGCACCCAACACCGGAATCATGCCCAATAACATATCGGCAAAAAGCCATACACCGCCGGTCGCATTTTATGTTCCGGTACGCTAACTCCTTGCCCATGCGGAGGCTTTTTAAAGTCAGCAATAGGCTGGCAATGTCACCGATAAAGGAATGAGCGAAAGGATAGCATCGAGGCCAACCCTTGTTTAGTAAAGGAATACAGAAGAGACAATCCATCGTGTTAGCATATTTAGCCAAAATGACGTTCACGACGGATGATTTCCTGCCTTTCAAAGGAATAAGAGTATTGTTATTTTTCATTGTGTTCTTAATATTGGTTCCATGTGATTATTTTCAATGCGCGCAGATTATTATCTATTTTTAGCATTTAGCCAGTTAAGAAATAAAATGGAAAGTGCGGTTGTTTTTGAAATGAATTTCCATAACGTAAGTTACTGCAGTAATACATATTTTTGGTCGAGTTTGATATATTAAATCTGAACTCATTCAGTCATACATAGGTCAAATTTATTAAAACCCTAATTACGCTCAATAACTCACCCATCTCCCGTTCGCACAGGAGAGACACTACTTCAAAGGAGTAGGCTCTGCTTAAAAGAATCACTCATCAGAAAGCCAATTCCATCAAACTCAATCAATCCGCTGCCAACTGGGAAGACGCCATTAAAATCGGCACTGACGCATTGGTTGCTTCAGGCGCCGATTGAGCCGCGTTATTACGACAATATCATCAGCCAAAAATAAAAGAACAACTCGGTCCTTACATCGTGTTAGCGACCAGGTCTTGCTATGCCTCATTCTCGCCCGGAGGATGGCGTCATTAAAACCGCTTTCGGTTTAACCACCTTAAGCGAACCGGTAGATTTCAACGGCGAATCGGTTTCGAGTGTTAGTCACCTTTGGCCGGTAATGATTCCAACAACCATATTGAAGGGATTGTTGAAATTACCCAAATTTTTGATGATCCGGAAAGCAGTGATGGCATAAATATCCAGAAATTTCTCGACTGCAAAACCAAAGAAGAAGTGCTTGCCGTGATTGATACTGCTCTCTATAGCTTAATCATGCATGACAGCATCGTGCCTAAAGATATTCACCTCTTTAAAGAAATTAAAAACGCCAAAGCCTTCATCGCCGGCCGCGCGCTTGTGGGGAAAACAGCAAAACCACCGCCGAAGCTATTCGAGCAGAAATTAATAAATACTGGTAAGTAAAATACCCTAAAAACAAACCGCACTTTGATTGGAAAAATGAAAGTGCGGTGTTTTTGAGATAAATCTTACAATTTCTCCCTTGCTAACTCCTCCACGCTCTGCACAACCCGATATTCCAAATCATCGTAATCTCTGTGGAGATGTTCAAAATTCTTTCTGGCATAAGCAATTTTCATTTGTTCTGAAGGATCCAACTTGCTTTCATCCACACCACGCTGAATCCTCTTACCGGTATTTTTGGTTTTCCGCCACAAAGTAAACTTTATTCTGCCCTTTAAATACTACTGCCCAGTCGGATTATAATTTCCCAATGGCGTTGGAATTTTGAAATTTTTCGGTAACTTGAAAATAAAAACTCGACATCTTCACTGCTTTCACAATGGCGGGCAAACGTATTTTCCGTGTTGGAATCTAGGGCAATATAGCCCTCATAAATGGTTTTTGATTGATTACTCACAGAAAAACTGTATTGATTAAGATAAAACTCAAAATCCTTAAATAACGTCATTTCATAGGTGCGATCTGCAATGCGGTGATATTCCACACCATCCGCCATAATTTGACTTAACGCTTCATTAATTTTTCTGCAACCAAATCAATAAAACGTTGTGGATTATGATAAATCTCAGCTAATCGTTTTTGATTTTTGCAAAAATACGGCAAATGGTTTGACAGGTTAGCCTGGTTTTCTTCTGTAATTCACCCTAACACATCAGGAATATCCCAGTGAGTTTTTGAGGTTACCTGATTGGAAGAACGATATTCTGTCGTCACACCTTTTTCATTAATCGCAAAGGCGACCTTTTTCATGTCGAATTTTTCACCTCATCAATACGTGGCATTTTTGACTCAAATTTTTGACTGCACTTTCGATCAGTTCATCCTGTGAAAAATTGACCCGATAAGTCGTTTGGTGCTTAATGCGTTCCCAAATCGCGGCAAATTCAGGGTGTTGGCTAAAATCTTTGCGATAACGTACATATTTTCGATCCAGCTTATTTTTAATTTGTCCTTTATCAGCGACACACCGCAATCTTCTTCAATCTTCACGTTGTAATTTGGTCGCAAAATTCCTCATAGCTTTCATTGGCAATCACTGTCAGGATATTTTTATCCCGCTCATGACTTCTTACACCAAACCGGTTCACCGGCAAGCGCAATCCACGTCCAATTTCTTGTCGTTTTTTTAATTTCCGAATGGGTATCGTTCAACGTACAAATTTGAAACACATTCGGATTATCCCACCCCTCACGCAAAGCTGAGTGAGAGAAAATAAAAACGTAATGGTTTATCCAACGACAGCAAGGTTTCTTTATCCCGCATAATTAAATGATACGTGTCATTATCCGCCTGTGTCATGCCGTTGGTATCTTTCAAGACGCCTATCTTTTGAAAAATAACCTCATGCACGCCAACGGGGGCTTTTTCCATGGGTTAATTCGCGATAAATTTCCTCAAACCATTGATAAAATTTGCCGTCGTTGCGGTAATTATCCACTTTATCAATAAAAATAGCGACAATACTTTAATGCCTAATGGATTTAAGATCCCTTGCGTAAATGTTCTTCTATTGTGCGACGGAATTTGCATGAATGTCATCTTTCAAGAGAGATTATCAACGCCTTTTGTCACCTTTAACCCGCCGGAAAAATTGAATCTGTTGTTCCTCAACATTCATTCCTTCCAAAAATATAGCCGGTGCGATAAACTTCATTTTGTATGGAAAAGATCAAATAAGTCTTGATTCGGCTTAACGGTGACGACTTTCTTCTTCATCGACTTATCATTTACCAAAGATTTCCACTTTTGCCGACCAACTTTTCGCACCGGCGTTAATTTCTTTAACGCCACATAAGCGCCATTCACATCATTATCCGCCAACACGCTATCCACTTCGATTTGCTTCACTAAGCCTAATTCATACGCCAGCACGGGATTGAGGCTAAAATCGGGTTATAGGCGTTTTTATGGGTCGCCGAATAGCGCAGAGTGAATAAAGGATTGAGACTTGCGATAGCATGACGGCGAGTATCCGTTTCCATATTCTGCGGTTCATCAATACACAATAGGATTCGACGTTTTTGAATATAACGAGATGGGCGCATCGCCACTTACATTTAGTGTATTAATCACATTGCTTTTTCTTTGGCAAAGGCATCAATATTCATCACCAAAAATTTCAATATGATTGCCGGTAGCAAAGGCTTTAAGCGGGAAAGTTGATTACTCCCTTATATTCATATTTCGGATTTACACTCGGGTTATCAAACAGGGTGGCAAATGGCTATGCGCGTTGTTTCCAAGGTATGCAATACGCCCTCACGAATAGGCACGCTCGGTACCTACAATCACAAATTTCTGCCAACCATATTGACGATTCAATTCAAAAATCGTGCAAGTAAACATGGTTTTCCCGTGCTGTTTCATTTCTACGGTAAAATTTCTACCCTGTTCCCTCAATTAAAGTGCGGTAAAAATTAAACTTGTTTTGTTGCTTAGCCAAGTTTTGTTGTAGCTGTTCATCATTAATTTGTAACGGCAAATTCGCCACGAAAACGCATATCATTCTGCGCTTTCAAACCGAAATTCCGTTTGCTGATTAGGGCTGTCCGATGAACAAATCCACCGCCGCTTGAATCGCATGCGTTTGGTAACTCAAGGTTTCAAATTGAAGTTCCATTTTGCCTCCTTAAAGCACAAAGAAGGCAATGCCTGCATCATTCATTTGCAACTCGGCATTTTTTTCTTTAAGGCATCATCGCCATTAAACAACGAATCTAACATCACGACCTTTTTCGGATGGGCAGAAATCACCTGATCCAATAAATCCGCACTCAGGGATTTCAAGCAACAAGGCAAACTGTTGCCCGCTTTACATCACTCAGCCAAAACACCTGATTTTCCGACCGCACTTTTTGCCGTTAATTTCAAGCCCAAGCGCAATAAAATTTCATAAAGCATGGCGTCTGACGTTGCCTCTTTCCGCACGGGATCGACAAACAATTCGATTTGTTGTGCTAAATTTTTACCGCCGATGGCGATTGCCATTGTTTAAAGTGGCTGTCGGTCAGTTTAAATACTTTTTAAAACCGATATCCAGTTGTTTGTCCGGATGATTTTCAGCAATTTTTGTGCCTGCTCGACGGATGCGTTCTTTGGAGATTTCAGCGATGTTTTTAAAACCCGCTTTAGCGATCTTCGGATTTTCATCCGTGACTTCCGGAGTTGTACGCAACATAAAATGACGATTGCCGTTATCTTCGGCGTTAGTTGCATCACGGCGTGGGCAGTTCGTACCAGATCCAGAGAAGAAATCGAAAAATTCAGTGAGTCTTTATCTGCTCCAATACTTAATAGGCTTTTGTAATCCATGATACGGTTTTCAGGAAAATGCAAAATATCGTTTCTCAAACAGTGCCTTCTACCTCTGACTTGCCTGCTGATTTGACCATATTCAATCCCCAGATAGTCATTTGGGATTTTGTCCTCTACTGTCAGATAGATAACGTTTTCTCCATAAGGTTGCTCATCTCCACCACTCGTCCAGTAAATCAGATTTATCTGCTTCTAATGCTTTTAAACTGTTCAGCATTGATCATCCAAGGCCAGTTAGTATTTTTCCTGATGGTTTTAACGGATATGAATGTCGCCCTTCTTGTTTTTATGCAACAAAATATTCCGTCTAAATTTTCCCTTTTCATCTGAATAACGATATTCTTTTATGGCAGATTCTACACAATGGCAATCGGCCTAATACCGATGTTTTCTAAATTGCATACAGAAGAAGTATATTCCTTGACCTTTAGCATATTACTGCCCATTATTGATTGATTATCTGTTCTTCGCCATGCTATTTGCTCAACAATTCTCCTCCCCAAACACCTCATCACATAATAATTTCAACTGTGCCTGTTCATTGTCATCAATGAAATAAAATCACACCGTCGTCTTTCAGCAAATCTTTTGCCAAATGCAAACGGGGAGCATCATATTTAGCCATTTGCTGTGGAAGTGTCCGTCATTGTTTCTTTTAAATGCCAGTTTGAGCTTACCTTCCTCATCCTAATTCACCGCTTTGTTCCTGGTAATCTTTAAGATCCTGCTTGAAATTGTCGTTATAAACAAAATCATTACCCGTGTTATAAGGCGGATCGATATAAATCATTTTTGATGCTATTGAAATAGGATTTTTGTAACACTTTCAACACATTCAGATTTTCCCCTTCAATAAATATATTTTCAGTGAGATCGAAGTTGACACTTTCACCAGGTTGCAGTGTGAGAGTTTTTGCAAGTTTGTAGCTTGCAATATCGCGATAGGCTTCCGATTTCCCGCGCAGTTCAACATATAGCGCTCCAGGCTCGGAGGTGATGCGTTCAGAAAAAGTTGTTGGAATTTCTTTGGAAAATCAATTTGATTCTTCGCAAAATTTCAGGTAGAAGTAATTTGAGTTGCTGTTAATTTAATGGATAGGTTATCCGGTGCTGTGCTGTGTCTGTGCTGTGCTGTGCCATGTGCTGTGCTGTGCTGTGTCTGTGCTGTGCTGTGCTCAGTGCTGTGCTGTGCTGTGCTAGTGCTAGTGCTGTGCTGTGCTGTGCTGTGCTGTGCTGTGCTCGTAGCTGTGCTTCAAGCATTGTAATGTTTCTCTCGGCGGGTCAAATAATAAGTCGAATATTTTTGAAATTAATAGACGGAGTGTCAAGGAAAGAGCGGTTTAAATTTATTATAAAAACATAAAAACGGCAGCTAAGGCCGCCGTCAGTTTCAAAATCATTGCGTTAGCTCTGCCGCTTTCGCTATGAGATTTCGTTTGGGATTTCATCTGCTACTGATTTCGCGACGTTGTTTGGATAATCTGGCATTGCGAATAATGTAATCGTCAACACGATTTTCGTAATCGTCCCGCATGTTTTCAATGATGGCACGCACATCTCGAATCGTCATGTCGTCACGAATATATTTGATCTAAGTTTTCTAACAGCAAAGCTCCGTTTTGGTTATCACGAATTTTACGATTATTATCGTCCATATCGCGTAACAGTTTATAAGCGATACATACGCACATACTCCAAAAACATCCTGAAAAGATTTTTGTTGACATTGTCCATCGATTTGCTCTCTATTTTAAAAATGAATAGCGATAATGTAGCCTCCTATTTTCGTCAAAGTATTCACGCATTTTCCGGTGCATTCTCCCATCTCGCGGCAAATGTAAAAATTTCGCAAAAGCATTGATTAGAAAACAGCGAGGTGATAAAACCTCTAGCCATAATGCATTTAATAGAAATATATATATGGCAAACGACGTCACTTCAGTGCCGGTCCGGCAATGATGCCTAAAAGCGGTTTTGGAACAAAGCACAACAAGAATTATTAAATCGCAGGGACAAGGCACCTCCGTCATGCGAGGTGAGTCACCGCGGCAAATTGTTTATGGAATTAATCGCCCAATCTCAAGCGGATTTTCGCAAACTCCATAACATTCCTGATAACTACCAAGTTCTTTTCCTACAAAGCAGGGCGCGCGGGCAATTTGCGGCGATTCCGATGAATTTATTGCGTGAAAAATGGCAGGCGTTGTATTTAAACAGCGGTCACTGGTCAGCCACGGCGGCGAAAGAAGCTCGTTTTCTTCGGTGAAATCGATGAAATCAATATCTTAGAACCGGGTGATGAACTCAAAGTAAAATCCCTCGATTTTTAGCGACATCGCCGAACAATATGATTATGTTCACTACGCCCGAACGAAACGATCAGCGGCGTGGAAATTTTGATGCCGAACGTGGGCAACGCTGTACTGGTGGGTGACTTCTCCTCGACTATTCTTTCCCGCAAAATAGACATCAACAAATTCGACAGGTGCGGCGCTCATCTTTGGACCGGCGGGAATCACCCTCGTTATTGTGCGTGATGATGAATCGGCCAAAGCACTGCAAAGCTACACCGTCGATTTGGAATTACGAAACGCAAAAACAGCGATTCTGCATGATCAAACCGCCGCCGACTTTCGCGTGGATTATGTTCTTTGGTGTTCAAACATTTATTGTCTATCGGTGGCTTACCGAAATTCGAACAACGAACCTTGCCAAAAGCCAAAGTTGCTTTTGCGATTATTTAGACGGCTGCGATTTCTACCACAATAACGTGGCGAAAGCCAACCGTTCTTTAATGAATGTGACATTCAACACCGGCAATGATGAATTGAACGCTAAAGTGTCGCTAAGCCTACCACCGCGGCGGGACTACAAGCATTAAAAGGCCAGCAAAGTGCTAGGCGGTATGCGTGCTTCCATTTATAACGCCATGCCGATTGAAGGCGTACAAGCATTGATTCAATTCATGCAAAAATTCGCGGAAGAAAACGCGTAACTCTCTTTCAAAAGTGCGGTTGAAATTCATTGCAGAAAATCTACCGCACTTTTTATTTTCCTTCATCACCACTCGGAGCAAACCATGCAGTACCTCGATCGCGCCAATGAAGGCGTTAAAACACTTTGTCCTGATCAGCGCGGCAAACCCATAGAAGAACTGGAACGCGAATTAGGCATTGAAAACATCATCAAACTCGCCTCTAACGAAAACCCTTTCGGCTTGCCGCCAAGCGCAAAAACGCCATTCAGGCGCAATTAGACAACCTTAATCTTTACCCCGATTCCAGACGGATTTTATTTCAAACAGGCGGTTGCCGAAAAATTCGGATTACAGCCGGAACAAATCACCCTTAGCATCGGCTCCAATGATTTAATTGAACTCATCGCACATACCTTTGCTTCCGAGCAGGACGAAATCATTTATTCCCAATATGGCTTCATTGTTTATCCGTTGATTAGCCAAGCCTTGAATGCCAAACGTATAGAAATTCCGGCGAAAAAATTACGGCAATGAGTTTAACTCACTTTTTCTGAGCGATCACGCCAAAAACAAAATTAATTTACATCGCCAGCCCGAATAACCCGACGGGTACCTTCTCAAGTGCGGTAGAAATTGCCGACTTTTTGGCCCAAGTGCCTCCGCAAGTGATCGTGGCGTGGACGAAGCCTTCATGGACTTTACCGAGCCGAGCGAACGCGTGGATTCTCTCTCGGCCTGTGGCAAAATATCCGAACCTTATTGTGCCGAACCCTCCAGCTTTATGGATTTAGCTGGTTTTACGGATCGGTTATGCAGTCTCCTCACGAAATTGCGGGCTTTGTTAAATCGTGTACGTCAACCGTTTAACTGCACTAGTTTGCCCTTTGCCGCGGCCACTGCCGCCATTCAAGACGATGAATTTGTCGCAAAAGTAGCGGAAAAATAACCGCGTCGGTCTACAATTATTGCAACATTTCTTTGATGAGAAAGGGCCGTTATGTAGGCGTCCAAAGGCAATCGTAATGTTGATTTACGAAACAACCTGCCGCACCGATTTATCAGGCGTTGTTAGGGCGTGATCGTGCGCCCGCTTGCCGGATATGGTTTGCCGGAACCATTTGCGCATCAGCATCGGCTTTGCCGGAAGAAAATCAGCGTTTTTAACCGCACCCTGACGAAATCTTAGGGCTTATAACGGACGACCGGCGCAACACGCCATTTCTATTCTTTACCCTGATCCGCATGACCACATTGAAGGCACATCAATCAACCTGCCCGGCTCGAAAAGTCTATCCAACCGCGCCTTTATTGTTGGCAGCATTGCACATGGGACGACCAAGTCACTTAATTGCTGACAGCGACGATATCCGCACATGCTCAACGCCTTAAAACAGCTTGGTGTGCATATTCGCTGTCTGACGATCCGTCTGCGAAGTGCGGGGCTTAGGTGGTGCCTTTCCAATGGCATGACGGTTTTGAGCGTTATTTTTAGGTAACGCAGGCACCGCCATGCGTCCGTTATGCAGCAGCGCTGTTTGGCGCGTGAAGGCGCTTCCACAAAAATGAAGTGATTTTAACCGGCGAGCCGCGCATGAAAGAGCGCCCGATTCAGCACTTATAGACGCGCTGTTGCAGGCTGGCGCAGAGCATTCGTTATTTGAAAAACGAGGTACCCGATTGCCATTCGTGACACCGGTTTTGTGGTGGCACGATTAAAATCGACGGCTCCATTCATCCCAATTTTTGACCGCACTTTTAATGGCAGCACCCCTTGCAGAAGGCGACGGTGAAATTCGAGTGTTGGCGACTTTGGTTTCCAAACCCACATCGACACCACCCTTAACATGATGAAAATCTTCGGTGTGTAAGTTGAAAAACCAAAGACCACTTTCACTTTTCGTCGAAAGGTAAACAATCTTACCTAGTCACCCGGCTGCGTTTTTGCGGAAGGCGATGCCTCCTCGCCTCTTATTTCTTAGCGGCAGGTGCCATTAAAGGCAGAAAGTGAAAGTCACGGGCATCGGCAAAAACAGTATTCAAGGCGACCGTTTATTTAAGCCGACGTGTTAGGATGCAAAATCACCTGGGGCGAGGACCATTGAAGCGGAACAAGCTCCGCGTTACACGGCGTGGATGTGGATATGAGCCATATTCCGATGCGGCCGCCTTGACGACCATTGCCGCTACGGCACTGTTTAAGCCGAAGAGAAACCGCGATTCAGCTAACATATTTACAACTGGCGGGTGAGAAAGAGCATGATCGCTTAACCGCCATCGCAGCAGCCGAACGCCTGCGGCAAAGTGGGCGCTGACGTGGAAGAAGGCGAAGATATTCGTATTCCAACATCAAACGCTAACGCTCAAGGCGGCGAAATTGAAAACCTATAACGATCGGGCCCGGCATGGCGATGTGTTTCGCCTAGAATGGCGTTATCCGACACGCCGGTAGCGATTTTGGATCCGAACTGCACGCCAAAACCTTCCCGACAGCCTTCAAGGAATTTTTACAGCTATTGCGCAACAATCAAACGCGGTCTCAAAAACCGACATTGTAGCATGATTGCACCAAAGCTGAAACTGCGGTCACTGAGCTTCGCCGGTCGCAAGTGCGTTACCAGTTTTACTCCCGATACACAAACCTACGCTTCGACCATGGGCTCTAGCAAGCGTTTTTGTGCATTTGCTACACACCGTACGTGAGATGCACCGCACTTTTAACCAATCCGTGCGGTGCATTTTTAGAACAGTACACTAAAACGATACTCCGTCCAGTGATAATACTCCTCATCGGCTTTTCACAATGCGCCGTAATTTTGCCATTCAGGTGGTTTGGCGTGTCCGGTAAGCATTGCGTCTCCAACGCAACGCCACTGTAATCCGCGTATTCCGTGCCATATCGAGTAGGGTGTGCCGGCGAGGAAATTGCCGGTGTAAACCTGTAATGCTGCTTGTGAAGTCAACACTCCAAATGCAAATCATCATTTGGTGAACTCAACAAAGACGCAAGGTTTTTGCCAGGCTTTGTTGACGATAAAAGAATGATCGTAGCCTTTGGTGGCAAGCTGTTCGCCTTGCATAAAATCCTGTTGAATCGGCTTAGCAACACGAAAATCAAAACTGGTGCCGACAACGTGTTTTAACGGTGAGTTTGCATGCCTTCGCTATCTACCGGCAAATAGAAATCTGCATTCAGGCGCAAGCGGTGATGACGAACATCTGTCCCCAGCTCAGCGTTTTCTAAATTGAAAATAAGCGTGGTTAGTTAAATTCAATGCCGTATCCTGATCGCTTTTTCCCTGCATACTCAATTATGACCGAATTTTTCTTCCGTTAACGTATAAGTCACCGTCACATCCACATTGCCGGGAAAGCGCTTGATCTCTATCGGCAGAATGCAAGGAAAAACACACGAAATTTTCACCGCACTTTTCTAATGCCCAACGGCGTTTATCGAAGCCGTTTACGCCGCCGTGAAGTTGATGCTTTCCTTGGTTGGCGGTTAAGGTCACAATTTTATCATTAAGCGTAAATTGGGCATTGGCAATGCGATTGGCATAACGTCCGACACTCTCGTCCCCAAATAGGCTTGCTGAACCGGATATGTCTTCCAATTTGCAACCCAGCAAGACTTCGACGAATTTCTCCGTTGACCGGCACGCGACAAGACGTCCATGTCGCCCTCAATCGGTAAACTGCACGCGCATTCCTTGCGCATTTTGCAAAGGTAAAAGCTGAAAATGGCAAACCGTCCGGCGCAGAGCCTTGGGCGTGTTGTTCAACATACGCGCACTCCTTGTGAAGCCGTGCAAACATAAAAGTCTTCTCAAGCCCTGTTTGTTTTTTTCGTAATTATCTGCCACGATTTTTGCGTACGGCTTCCACTTTTATCGTGTGACGCAAGAGCAACGATACAACCGCCGAAACCACCTCCGGTCTCGTGCGTGCACCACCTGCTTTACCGATGACCAACTGTGCCAATTCCACTAAATAATCAATTTGTGGCACGGTAATTTCAAAATCATCGCGCATAGAATCATGGACTGCCCCATTAATCTCGCCAAGACGGTTAAGTCGTTATGTTTCAAGGCCTCTACCGCATCCAATACGCGTTGATTTTTCTGTCACCACATGGCGGGCGCGTTTTGCCACCAGCGGATCAAGTGCGGTCAATTCTGCTTCTTTTTCTTTAACTGTGCCACGGACACATCACGCAAGGCTTTCACGCCGAAAAATTCTGCCGCACGTTCACATTGCTGGACGGCGGGTGTTGTATTCTCCGGTAACCAAATCATGCGGCACATTCGAGTTCACTATAATCACCGCTACATCCTGCGGCACCGGTGTTGGTTGGGTTTCAAGACTACGGCAGTCAATCATCAATAAATGATCTTGTTGCCCGAGCGCAGAAATCAGCTGATCCATATTGCCACAGTTGGCACCAACAAATTTGTTTTCCGCTGTCCGATAAGTGCAATCGTATGGCTTGTAAAGGCAAATCCGCTCAGCTGCTGACAGAATTTTTCCTGTTGCCACTTCAACGCGGCAGAAGAACTTAAGCCGGAAGAATGCGGCACGTTACCGGAAATCACCAAATCCGCCCCTTGTTTTGAAAAATCAGGGGCAGCGTTCTTGAATAAATTTCACCACGCCACGCACATAATTTGCCCATTTTTGTTCACTTTGAGGGATTTCTTTATCAGCGAAAACTCATCAGACAAATCCAAATCGGCAGCATACACATTCCAAACATGATCGTTGCGTTTCGCACCGGCAATCGCCGTGCCATAGTTAATGGCGCATGGCATCACAAAAGCCATCGTTGTAGTCGGTATGTTCGCCGATGATATTGACTCGACCGGGCGCATACACGGTCAACTCAGGTTGTTTATTGTATTTTTGGGTGAAAATGTGTTGGGATTTTTGGATTGGGGTCATGTTGTTTCCTTTCTCTTTATCATATCTCTCGAACTCACTCCCTCTTTGTAAAGAGGGGCAGGGGAGATTTAATTGTGATATTTAAATTTCGTATGAGGTTGGTAGCTTCTGCCACAAACTGCGCTTGAACGTTGCTAGCAACGGCACAGTGCGAGCAAGCGAGTACTCTCAACCCTCTTTGCTAAAAGAGGGAATTGGGCGCATTATTTCAGTTTATGGTGAATTTCACTCAACGCACGCAGTCTTTCTGCTGCTTGCTCAGCCGTTAAATCACGTTGGCTTTCGCCTGAGCATTTCGTAGCCCACCATAAACTTGCGCACGGTGGCGGAGCGTAAAAGCGGCGGGTAGAAATGAGCGTGACTGCTAATGTGTTGTTTTTCTTCGCCGTTAAACGGTGCAGCGTGGAAACCCATGGAATACGGGAAAGAGGTTTCAAAATAAGTTGTCGTATTTGGTCGTAGAGTTTTTCAATATCACGGCCAAATCTTTGGCTTGCGCGTCGCTTTAATTCTGTTAAGCGTTTAACGTGGCTCGGCAGCAACAACGTTTCAAACGGCCAAACCGCCCAATACGGCACTCACGGCAACCCAATGTTCTGTCTCCACAACGATAGCGTTCTTTGCGGGCCAGTTCTTGTTGGACGTAATCCACCAACAGTACAGAGCCGTGTTTCTCATAATATTGGCGTTGAGCATTGTCTTCCCGTGCTACTTCATTCGGCAGAAACTGTTTGCCCAGATTTGTCCGTGCGGATGTGGGGTTAGAACAGCCCATCGCGGCGCCTTTTGTTTTTTCAAAGATTTGTACCCATTGGTATTTTTGTCCGAGTTCACGGAGCTGTTCCTGCCATACTTTAATGACCTCTTCGATCTCAAGTGCGGTCAATAATGGCAACGTTTTACTATGGTCGGGTGAAAAACAAATCACGCGACTTTCCCGCGCGCTTGCGAGCTTTGGAATAACGGATTGTCATTCTGCTGCGGTGCCGGCGTGTCTTCTAACAGCGCGGAGAAGTCATTTTTAAACACATAAGGTTTGTGATAATCGGGATTAGGTTCACCGGTAATGCGTTTATTACGCGGGCAAAGATAGCAATTCGGATCGTGACTTGGCTTTTGTTCTTCGCTCACTTTTTCTTGTTGCCCTTGCCATGGACGTTTAGCACGATGAGGAGAAACCAAAAACCCATTGGTCAATTAACGGGTTATATCTGCGATGTGCGGATGTTCGGTAGGGTCAAAAACAGTTGTCATAATGTACCTCTGTTCAGTTGTATTTAATTTATGAAAACGATTACAAAAAATATGACATAAAGATACCACATTGAGCAAAAATAAACTGTTAACAAGATCACAAAAACAGATTTCATTCGTGCTTTATACTAAACAAACCTTCTATAAATATAAAAATCTGTGACAGAGACCCTGCACTTTTAAAAGTAAGCGTTTTCAAATAACATTATTTAAGATTATGATTTGGTAAATTTCAATTGTATCAAAAGGGTGTTTATAGCATGCATACGATTCGAGATGTCGCAAAAACAGGCCGGCGTATCGGTTGCAACGGTATCCAGAGTGCTAAACAACCATCCATCCACGAAAAGAACACACCGTCTTGCGGTGCTGAACGCTGTTGAAGCAGCTGGGCTACCGCCGAATGCTAACGCCCAGGCGTTAGCTTCTCAAAAGCTCCGATACTTTAGGTGTCGTGGTGACCGATGTAACGGACGCATTTTTGCGATTTTAGTAAAATCGGTCGATCACGTCGCCATGGAACACGGCAAAAATATTTTGATCGGCATGGGCTACCACCAGGCGGAAAAGAGAAAAGAAGCCATTGATACGCTGCTGCGCAAACGTTGTAATTGTTTGGTCGTGCATTCCAAGGCCCTAGATGATCAAACCTTGAGCGGCTTTACTTTAGAAAGTGTGCCCGGGCATGGTGATTATCAATCGTTGTATTAAAGGCTATGAATCCCGTTGTGTGAGTTTAGATAATCCAAAAAGGCACCTACTATCGCTACTAACACCTTAATTAACGCAGGACATCGGCATATCGGTTATATCGGTTCTAATCATAGAAATTAACGACGAAGCGGATCGTAAACAAGGGCTATTTTAGATGCCCTCACAGAACAGGGGACATCCCTATTGAGGAAAAATCGCCATCGTGCATAACTCGCCGGATTTTGAAGGGTGGCGAAGAAGCTCATGATTAACCTGTTGAGTTATGACGATAATTTAACAGCATGTTGTCACCTGCTAATGACTCTATGGCTGCAGGGGCGCTATCCGTGCTAAATGAAAACAACATCAAAGTGCCAAAACAATTTTTCCATTATCGGCTTTTGATGATATGCCTCATCGCCCGCTATTTGGTGCCTAAATTAACAAACCATTCGCTACTCCTATTGATTTAATGGCAAAACTATGCGGCCAAATTAGCACTATAGTCTGGTAGATAAAACGATTTCTTTGCCGATTAACCCGCAGTTTAATCCGACATTGGTCAGACGTTTTTTCAGTAGAAAACGCCTATCACAGCAGTGAGAAGAGCTAAAAATTGTATTATTTTTGCGCTAAAGATGTAATCGTTTTCATAAATGTGAATATGATCACAGTCTTTGAGTCGAAAAACAAACTGTATCCTACGCGCAATTACCTGAGTAGCGATTGCAGTGTAAAAGGTAAGAGATTGATAATAATTTTTAAAAAATTATCATCTTAAATACCCTCTATCCAATTTTACTATAGTTAAATGGAGACTATGCATTATGAAAAACAGTCTTTAAGTGCAGTTGCTTTAGCAGTCGCTTTGGGCGCAGGCATCAGCGCAGCACAAGCAGAAACCCGTATTGGTGTAACCATTTACAAATATGACGATAACTTTATGTCTTTAATGCGTAAAGAAATTCAAAAAAAGGTGCAGATCAATTAAAAGACGTGGAAACTGTTGATGAATGACTCCCAAAACGCGCAGTCTATTCAAAACGACCAAGTTGACGTGTTACTTTCAAAAGGCGTAAAAGCCCTTGCTATCAACTTAGTTGACCCGTCTGCAGCACCAACCATCATTGGCAAAGCCAAAACCGGATAATATTCCTGTTGTGTTCTTCAATAAAGACCCGGCGCAAAAGCAATCGCCTCTTATGATAACGCTTACTTTTGTAGGTACTGATCCGAAAAGAGTCCGGTATTATCCAAGGTGACTTAATTGCAAAAACAATGGAAAGCAATGCCGGCATTAGACTTAAACAAAGACGGTAAAATCCAGTATGTTTTATTGAAAGGCGAACCGGGCCACCCGGATGCGGGAAGCGCGTACAAAATATGTGGTAGAACAATTACACGCTCAAGGCATTCAAACCGAACAACTCTTCATTGATACCGGTATGTGGGATGCAGCATTAGCGAAAGATAAAGTGGATGCCTGGTTGTCCAGCTCTAAAGCGAATGACATTGAAGTGATCATTTTCTAACAACGATGGTATGGCATTAGGGCGCATTAGAAGCAACAAAAGCACACGGTAAAAATTACCGATTTTCGGTGTTGACGCCCTACCTGAAGCATTACAACTGATCAAGAAAGGCGACACTTGCCGGTACTGTGTTAAATGACGGTGTAAACCAAGGTAAAGCAGTTGTTGAGTTATCTAATAACTTAGCAAACGGCAAACCGGCTACCGAAGGTACTAAATGGGAACTTAAAGATCGTGTCGTAGCGTTCCTTATGTTGGTGTAGATAAAGATAACTTATCAGAATTCTTAAAATAAATTTGTTTTATTAATGTAAGGGAAGCGTAGGACAACACTATGTCCCTTCCCCTTTATTTATGAGGTTGGATATGACAGAACAAATTCAAAGTCAAAGCGGAAGCCAAAATCAAAAATGGCGAAGTCCCTGCTTACCATGACTAATGTCAGCAAGTCCTTTCCGGGCGTAAAAGCCTTTAGATCACGCAAACTTAAGCGTCCGTTCGCATTCTGTGACACGCATTGATGGGGAAAAACGGTGCGGGTAAATCCACGTTGTTAAAAATGCTTGTTCGGCATTTTACGCTAAAGACGAAGGTGAAATCTTGTTTTTAGGCAAACCCGTGAATTTTAAAAACCTCAAAAAGAAGCCTTTAGAAAACGGCATTTCTATGGTGCACCAAGAACTTAACCTTGTGCGCCAAACCAGCGTCATGGATAACCTGTGGCTAGGTCGTTACCCGCTTAAAGGGCCTTTTGTGGATCACGCGAAAAATGTACCGTGATACCAAAGCTGATTTTTGATGAATTGACATTGATGTTGATCCAAAAGAAAAAGTAGCCAAACTTTCCGTTTCACAAATGCAGATGATCGAAATTGCGAAAGCGTTTTCTTATAACGTAAAATCGTGATTATGGATGAACCGACATCCTCACTTTCTGAAAAAGAAGTAGAACATCTGTTTAAAATCATTCAAAAATTAAAAGATCGTGGTATGGTATTATTTACATTTCTCACAAAATGGATGAAATCTTCAAAATTTGTGATGAAATCACCATTCTACGCGATGGCAATGGATCAATACCAGTACCGGTAAAACCTCCACCATGGAAGAAATCGTCTCCATGATGGTAGGCCGTGAATTAACTCAACGTTTCCCTGGAAAAACCAACGTACCAAAAAGAAATCACATTAGAAGTGGAAAAATCTGACCGCGTTAAACCAGCCCTCTATTCAAGGTGTATCTTTCAATTTACGTAAAGGGGAAATTTTAGGGAATTGCAGGTCTCGTTGGTGCTAAACGTACAGATATCGTTGAAGCCATTTTTCGGCGTACGCGAGCTGAAAACCGGCACAATCAAACTCAATGGAAAAACAGTGAAAAATCACACCGCACTTGAGGCAATCAACCACGGTTTTGCTTTTGGTGACCGAAGAACGTCGTTCAACAGGGATTTACTCAAACTTAAGCATTGAGTTCAACTCTTGATTTCCAATATGAAATCTTACTTAACTCCATGGAAACTGCTCAGCAATAAAGAAATGCGTAGCGACACTAATGGGTAATTGATTCTATGAATGTCAAAGACACCGTCGCACAAAAACGACGATTGGCTCGCTTTCCGGCGGTAATCAACAAAAAGTCATTATCGGCCGTTGGTTATTAACCCAACCTGAGATTCTGATGTTAGACGGAAACCAACCCGTGGGATTGATATTGGTGCGAAGTTTGAAATCTACCAATTAATTCAAGAACTGGCGAAAAAGATAAAGGTATCATCACGATCTCTCCGAAATGCCTGAATTACTCTGGGGTAACCGACCGCATTCTCGTGACGAGTAACGGTAAAGTTGCCGGTATCGTTGAAACAGCAAAAACCTCTCAAGAAGAGATTTTGCAACTTGCCGCAAAAATATTTATAAAGTAACAAAGGAACAAATTATGAGTGCCTTTAGAAAAATAAATCATTCGATTTCCTAAAACAAAATGCGATTTATTTTTGTGTTGTTGATTTTACTTTGGCATCATCATCGCACAAGATCCAACATTTTCTTAACTTAGTCAACTTCAGTAATATTCTGACCCAATCTTCCGTACGTTTAATTATCGCCCTTGGGCGTTGCTGGTTTATTGGTGACACAAGGTACCGACTTGTCTGCTGGTCGTCAGGTCGGTCTCGCTGCGGTAATCTCCGGCGACCATATGTTGCAATCCATGGAAAACATGAACCGTGTTTTCCCTGACCTCTGGTGAAATTCCAATTCCGGTAGTTATCCTTGCCGTTTGTGCTGTGGGTGCTGTCATTGGCTTAGTCAATGGTTTGGTTATCGCTTACTTAAACGTGACGCCGTTTATCGCCACCATGGGTACCATGATTATCGTTTACGGTTTCAACTCCTTTATTACGATGCCGTGGGCGGCTCTATCGCCGGTTTCAGCGAAAACTTCTCTATCTTTTGCCCAAGGTTTTATCCGTCTCAGGCGCATTTAAATTATCCTATATCACCATTTATGCGGCCATCTGTGCTTTCGCGTATGGGATTATGTGAATAAAAACACGCTCGGTACATCTTTGCCATCGGCGGTAACCCTGAAGCAGCAAAAGTATCTCGGTGTAAACGTTGCCCGTAACCTTGTTGTGATCTATATGATTGCCGGTATGTTCTACGCGTTCGGTGGTATGTTAGAAGCCGGTCGTATCGGTTCTGCAACCAATAACCTCGGTTTCATGTATGAATTGGATGCTATCGCCGCTTGCGTAGTGCGGTGGCGTATCCTTTCGCCGGCGGTGTGGGAACGGTTGTCGGCGTTATCACCGGGGTAATTATTTTCACCGTAATCAACTACGGCTTAACGTACATCGGCGTTAACCCTTATTGGCAATATATCATCAAAGGTAGCATCATCATCCTTGCTGTGGCTATCGACTCTTGAAATACGCGAAGAAAAATAATCTTCCGATTCATAAAAATTTGAAAAACACGATAAATAACGACCGCACTTATTAAGTGCGGTCGCAGTGTCATTTGAAAATCTCTTTGAGAACTTACCGATGATGTTTAGTCATCTGATGGTTCAAGCTTCCGCTTAGACCACAAGGGTACGAATAAAGTTGTCCCTACAAAAAGCCTGGATACGGTCACAAAACTGCGATTTCTATTTACATTCACTTAACCATGCCCGCAATTTATCTACCTCGCCTTGCCATTCTGGTCGCCAACAGATTCACCCAGGTTGCGATATTATCCTGCCATTGTTCTGTATCGGCGTTTCTGCCTGCGAGGCGATTTCCTGCAAGCGTTTTAAAGCCAACAGAAGCAGGCACCTTTTGATTTTAGTGAGCTGAGGAAAGTACATTGCTTTTGCTGTTTTGGGATCTTGCAAATAGGCTTCGTAGGCTTGTTGCAATTCAATGATATATGCCATTCATAGCCTCTTCAAATAATATCAGATTCTCTTGCACAAAATCGCCTAACATTTCCACCAGTTCACCTAGCATTTTTCGTGTCGAAAATCGGAAGATACTTGCGGTTGTTTGGTTTCAGTAAGCTCAAACTGGGTAATTTCTTCACCGAAATAATCAAACAGACACTGATTCAATTCGTCCAAACGAAAGCGGTTTATGGATGACATCATCCATACCTTTGCGCCAAATATTCCTCTTTTTCTGCACACACATTTGGCTGTCAATGCAATGACGGCGGGAGGAAATCATAGGTGCGTTTTCATAGTTTTGGCGCAGGTGGTTGGCAATATCAGCCTGACATATCCGGCAATTGAATATCCAAAAACACCAAATCGTAATAATTTTTGCTCAAATTTTTCGATCGCCTGCTCGCCGGTCATGGCGACATCAATTTGGTAACCCAATTTTCCAACAAGGATTTTGCCACCACCACATTGACTTCAATATCTTCCACCAACAAGATATTCAGCTTTAATGGCAACTTGCTGTCTTTTCATCCGATGGAGGTAAAGCTTCTTCCGCCTTAAACGTCTAACAGGAAGGTGGAACCTGACCAATTTTGCTAGTAACGGTTAAATCGCCTCTCATCAGCTGTGCAATGGCTTGGAGATCGACAACCCAATTCCGCTGCTCCAGTGATTTATCACGGTTAGAATTGACCTGATAATACAGCTCAAAAGATCTAAATCCGCTTCGATCCAATGCTAATGCCGGTATCCGTTACCCGAATCGCAAATTCATTGTCGGCGGTTTTGTTCAACGGATAGCGTTACACTGTCTTGCTGCGTAAATTTCACCGCATTGGTAATCAAGTTCCATAAAAACTCTGATTTAAGTCGCACGCCATCTAACGATGCAAGCCAGTTTGGCAAAGGTTGGCGGGCAATCAAATGAAATTAAGGCATGTTTTTCTTCCGCCATTAATAAGGCGAAAATTGCTAATATCATTGAGCAAAGGCGTAAAATCCGTCTCTTTGCGATGCAATCTGATTCGGCGGGCGTCAATTTTTCCAGATCAATAATATCGCTGGAAAATATGTGACAAAGAAACGGCGCTACTATTGATGAGTTTTTAAACAATTGCTGTTGACGTTCGGTGGGTTGTTCTTCCAATAAAATTCGGCTTAAGCCAATAATGCTCGTTTAACGGCGTGCGCAACTCACTGACTGATGGTCGTCATCAACGTGGTTTTGTCGCGGTTAATCTACTTTGTCTAGAGCCGCGGACAAGCGCTTTTCCGCCAAAAGACGCTCGTCGATTTTGCAAATTCTCACGGAATGGGACAACGCCAAACGGAGTGCTCCAATTTTTCCACTAATAAGGGCATAAATCACGAAAGGCGCGGAAACTCATACCGAACACGATAGAACGGAAGAGATCCTGCCAATAAATTTTTTCCAACGAAAATGACACTTAAGATAATTTTAGTACAGCGCAACACGGCCAACACAGTGACACCCAAAACGGAAAAACGAATTTTCCCTAGACGAATCACCCAATCCATATCACAGCGACGGGCAAAATGTTTGATATTTTTCATAGCATTCCGTGACAAAAGAAAAATGATGGCTATTGTACCTAATTGTACAGCCCTAGCGGGGAAAGTTTTCAAAGACAGGTGTGCGGTCGAAAAACACTTGAATTTCGACCGCACTTCTAAGAGAACTAACCCTGAAGGATTAACCGTTGTAACGTTTAAAGACTAAAGTCGCGTTAGTTCCGCCAAAACCGAAGCTATTGGACATCACGGTTTGTAAACCGGCGTTTTCTTTCGTTTCAGTCACGATGTTGCAAACCAACGGCTTGCTCGTCCAACGTTTCGATAGTTACGTGCTCGGTGCGATGAAATCGTTATCTAACATTAACAAGGTATAAATCGCTTCTGCGCACCGGCAGCCCCTAAGGAGTGACCTGTCGATAGACTTTGGTAGAAGAAATCGCCGGGATTTTATCGCCGAATACGTTTTTAATCGCGCCCAATTCTTTTCACATCACCTACCGGAGTCGATGTACCGTGCACGTTAATGTAGTCGATTGGTGTGTCAATGTTTGCCATGGCTTGTTTCATGCAACGTTCCGCACCTTCACCGCTTGGTGCCACCATGTCATAACCATCGGAAGTCGCGCCATAACCGACGATTTCCGCATAAATTTTCGCAGCCGCGCGCCAATGCGTGCTCTAATTCTTCTACGACAACCACCGCGCCGCCGCCGGCAAATCACGAAAACCATCACGGTTTGCATCGTACGCACGGAGAGCTTTGTCGAGTTTCATTGTATTTGGTAGACACTGCGCCCATCGCGTCAAATTCGGTAGCGCATTCCCAAGATAATTCTTCTGCACCGCCGGCGAAAACACAATGTCTTGTTTACCTAATTGGATTAATTCTAACGCGTTGCCGATACAGTGTGCTGAAGTAGCACAAGCGGAACTGATACTGTAACTTACACCTCTGATTTTTGTATGGTGTCGCCAAACACGCAGATACGCTGGAGGCCATGGTTTTGGTTACCGCATAAGGACCAACTGCTTTCACACCGCGCGGACCACGCACAGCATCACAAGCCACTAACTGGTTGTGAGCAGAACCTGTGCCGGCGCCGATCACCAAACCGGTACGATCATTAGACACTCTGTTCTTCGGTTAAACCCGAATCTTCAATGGCTTCTTTCATAGAAAGGTAAGCATAAGCGCAGCATCTCCCATGAAACGATATATTTTACGATCGATTAACTCTGCTTGGATTTAATTTTAATCGGTACCTGCCACATGGCTACGCATTTTCATATCAATAAATTCAGGGCACGATTTCAATACCGGATTTTACCTGCTTTTTAATGAAGCCAATACTTCTTCTTTGTTGTTACCAATACTGGAAATAATACCTAATCCTGTGATTACTGCTCTTTTCATTCGTTATTCCTTTAATGGGTTGGAAAAATTGATTTTCGACTTACATTTGTTAGCTGAACGCAATTTTACTATGAAATCAGAAATATTGCAAGCATTAATTATAACGTTAGACCAGTTAGCGCAAAATCGACGCATCATATTAGACACCCTCAAAACCAACTAAAGGAAATCACGCACAATGCGCTTAGTGACTCACGCCGATATTCATTTTAATCAAGAAAATACGCCTATTTCCGACCGATTCGACGACGTTTATTTTTTTCTAACCAAGACGGTTTGAGGAAAGCCAGCGTATTTCTCAACAGGGCAATCAACTGTGGCAACGTTGGCAGAAACATGAATCAAGCGTATTTTATTATTGCCGAAACGGGCTTTGGTACCGGCTGAATTTTTGACTGTCACAACCCTGTTTCGTGAGTTTCGACAACAATTTCACAGTCAACATTACAACGCCTATTTTATTTCCTTTGAAAAATATCCGTTAACCGCAGAAGCCCTATCGCGTGCTCATCAACATTATCCGCAATTTGCCTCTCTCTCCGCACAATTACAGCAGCATTGGTTGGATCCCATTGAAGGTTGCTATCGTTTTTCATTTTGAGGAAACCACGCTCGATCTTTTGGTTTGGTGATATTCACGACAATTTGCCACAGCTCGGCGATTATATGCGTGACAAAATCGATGCGTGGTTTTTAGACGGATTTGCTCCCGAGTAAAAATCCTGATATGTGGAATGACGCGCTTTATACGCAAATGTATCGTTACACCAAAACCGCAAGGCACATTCGCGACATTTACCGCCGCAAGCGCGGTGCGCAAAGGCTTGGAAAATGCCGGTTTCAGCGTTCAAAAGCGCAAAGGTTACGGCAAAAACGGGAATGCTTGGTGGGCGAAAAACACTTGAAAAACCCACCGCACTTTTTCACCCCATGGTATTTGCCACAACCTCGCCCAGTTTGAAGGCGTGTGGCGGATGTTGCTATGGTGGGTGGCGGCATAGCCTCCTTTATTTACCGCATTCGCCTTAATGCAACGTGGCGCGAACGTCACCCTTTATTGCGAAGATCCACGGCCGGCGATGAACGCCTCCGGCAACAAACAAGGCGCGTTTTATCCGCAACTGAGCGACGATGACGAACGCAACATATTCGCTTTTTACATACAGGCTTTCGCTTACGGCTTACAACAATTACGCAACGCCGAAAACCTCATTGAATTTGAACATGAATTTTGTGGGTGGCACTGTGCGGATATAACGAAAAAGTGCGGTTAAATTACAGAAAAGCTTTCACAACTTCAGCTGCCTGAAAAGCCTTTATCAACGCCTAAGCCAAGCAGAATTAAGCGAGAAAGTCGGTCTCCCGTTGCCTTACGGCGGCGGATTTATTCCACTAGGGGTGGATGGCTTGCGCCACAACAATTTGTGCAGAATCTGTTCGCTTATTTGCAACGGCGCGGGCTCAGCATAAAAACATCGCAAAAAGTGACAGCACTTTCCGCACAAGAAAAATGGCTGGCTGGTGACAAAATGCTGAAAACGACGCGTTCCATCATCAAATCGTCGTCCTCGCCAACGGTCATCAACTGCATGAATTTCCTCAAACGCAGTCGCTACCGCTTTATGCCGTGCGTGGGCAAGTCAGCCAGATTACCACGTCAGAACATCTGCTGAAACTCAAAATCCGTGCTCTGTTATGACGGCTACCCTCACGCCCGCCGATCAGGCTAAAACCAGCCATTGCATTGGCGCCAGCCATGCGGGATTGTAGCTGACCGCACCTTTAGCGAGCAGGAACAGAGGGAAAATCAGGAAAAATCCAAAAGAACTTAGACGGTATGCCTTGGGTGAAAGAGGTGGATACGTCTGCCAATCTGGCGCGAATCGGCGTGCGTTGCGCCGTGCGGATCGAATCCCAATGGTAGGCAATGTGCCGAATTTTGAACAGCAATGCGTGGATTATAAAAATTTGTTTAACTTACGCCGTCGTAAACAACCCATTCCACAGGCTGCCGTGTTTCCGAATTTATATCTCATCGGCGCACTCGGCTCACGCGGTTTAACCTCCGCCCCGATACTGGGCGAAACTTTGGCTTCGCTTATCTATAACGAACCGTTGCCGCTGAGCGAAGACTTAATTCACCACCCATCCGCAAGTCGTAGTTGGACGCGTAAATTGCTGAAAGGAACGCTCTATCATGAAACTTTAAATATTACGGTAAACAAAAAGGAGAAGCCTCGCTTCTCCTTTATATTTGAAACCCTTCTATACCCCTAAATGATACAGATAACAACCTTAAATTATCATGTGAGGCACTTCACGTGTATCAATTTCTTAAACATGATTTAATAATGCTCTACCATACCCTCTCCACTGGGAGAGGTAGGAAAGTAGTTTAGCTATTTATGATTATTTTATTTAGGAACTTTATGAATATCAAGCAATCACTTGATGTGCGCTGGATGATATAGGTGTTTCTTGTTTCTGCAAAATACTAAATTGTGTTTTCTTGATATAAATCACAAAAAATCGATTATTTTTGCATTTTTGTCGATTTTTTACGCTTACTGATGAACCGTTTGAATTTATGTTAGAATGTGTTGCTAAAATTTCAGAAGGTGATTGTGATGTATTTTTAATGCTCTGCTTATTGGCGCCAAGTGTATTTGCCCACCCTCATGCGTTTATTGACATGAAAACAAAAATCCTAGTGAAAAACCAACAATTAATCGGCTTTTCTACACAATGGATATTAGATGAACCAAGTTCTGCAGCGATGTTATATGATATAAACCAAGCCCATGGCAATAAACGGAGCGTTACAAAAACTAATTGACGAAATTATCGGCAATGTCGTAAGCGAACATTATTTCAGCTATCTATTTGATAAAAATGGAAATAAAATTGCACAGTGCCAAGCCTGAAAATTACGGTATGAAAACTAGCGGTTCACAAGTGTTGTACTATTTGATTTTATGCTATCAAAACCGCAAACATTAGTAGATAACGAATTTAGCTTGAGTACTTACGATCCTACTTACTATGTTGCAATGTATTACGTCCCCTGTTAATCGGGCAGTCGATTTTTCCCGTACCTGCGAATTGTCGTGGCGATATTGGAACCGCAAGTAGATAATACAAAAGAATATGCTTCATCATTAGATCAATCGCAACGTAATGAAGATAACACTCGGTGCAGTATTTGCACAAAAAGTGCGGTTGATTTGCAACAATTTTTAAGAGTTTTAATGAAACCCGTTTATTTTTGATACCGCGTTATTTGGCCTTTAATTTCGCCATTATTTATCTATTCCTTGGTTTGTTCACGCAAGTCGCCTTGTGCAAAAGGGAATTTAAATCCAGCTTATTTTCCAGCTACTTACATGAGATAAAACAACAGCCTGTCTATGCAGGAAGTTTATTAATTTTAGTCAGTTTCCTATATGGCGTTTTTCATGCCCTTGGCCTGGGGGCATGGAAAATTTATTATCGCCGGTTATTTATCCACCCATCAAACTCAACTTGGCCGCAGCATGCAAATCACGTCTGTCTTTAACGCAGGCGTTGTAGCGATTTCAGCCGTCTCAACTATTGTACTAGTTTTGCAACTGTCTTCCGGCTATTTTCAATTCTAAGCCAACTCTGGCTTGAGCGATAGCTGCTGTCTGCCTAGTCATTTTACTCGGCTTAAATTGGTGTTGGAAAAACGGTAGATTTTTATATAAACAATGCCATCAGGCAGAAAAACGCTCCTAAAATTCAACGTATTCAAGGAATTTCATCCGGAGAAATGCGCGTAGGATCATTAATTGCGGAAAAAGTGCGGTGCATATTTCAAATGTTTTCTTGATCATAACGAACATTGTGGTTGTGGGCATCAGTATATTCCTGACCCGACCAAAGCTAAAACAAAATCATACCTTCAAAGACAGTCTATTGATTATTTTAAGCATCGGTATACGGCCCTGTTCTGGCGCTATTTTTGTGTGTGTGGCCCATATGTTAGATCTCTACCGTTGGGGAGTATTCTCACTTTAGCCATGGCTTTTGGTACCGGCATCACTCTATCTGCCTTTGCCTTATTAGTGCGCTATGCCCGTGCGACAGCATTGAAAATGGGGCAATGGTATCGAGTACCATTTGTGAATTTAGATATTGAAGCAGCAAATGAAATGCATCTGCAGGTATAATACTAATTTTCTTTGCGTTAAGTTTGTTATATGGCCTGCACTACCGGTTAGCGGTGGTGCAGTACTATTTACAAGATATAAATTGAAAGGATTCAGCAGAGAGGCCATAGCCCATAAGGAGGATATGGGCTTAAATTCCTTTGGTATGCTTTAGTTTTTATAAAAGGAGACAAATACTATCCAAAAGATTGGCTCCTCCTGCTGGACTTGAACCAGCGACATATGGATTAACAGTCCACCGTTCTACCGACTGAACTAAGGAGGAATAATTAGTATCCAAAAGATAGGCGCTTATATTACTTATCCGACACTCCTTGTCAACACCTTAAAGATTAAAATAACATTTCTAACTTTTAAATTTCTATCCACAAAGTCTGTGGATAAGTTTGTGAATTATTATTTTACAAATGAGTTAATCCTCGATGAAAATCAGGCTTCGTAGAAACTCTTCACAGAATTGATTGCAAAATGGCATTTATTTATTTTTCAATTAGTTAACAAAAATCTAGAGAATAAATTATAAATTTGTGAGAGGACATACTTGACAAAGCCTAACTCTGTGTAAAAACTTCGTTTTTATCACTCAATTTGAGTAGTAAATATGCTAAATGCACAATATTTAGAAAAACATCCAAAAAATGACCGCACTTTATGTCTGAGAAAATCAATACGAAAACATTTTATTCTCATTCTGATTTTCCAACCGTCAGGCGATCAGCCGCAAGCTATCGAAAAATTTAGCCGAAAATTTAACGGATGGCTTTGGCGCATCAAACGTTGCTGGGCGTAACCGGCTCCGGAAAAACGTTCACCATTGCCAATGTAATTGCGCAGTTAAATCGTCCCGCCATGTTGCTCGCGCCCGAAATAAAACCCTTTGCGGCTCAGCTTTAGCAGAAATGAAACCTTCTTTCCTGAAAATGCGGTGGAATATTTCGTCTCTTACTATGATTATTACCAGCCTGAAGCCTATGTGCCGAGCAGCGATACTTTCATTGAAAAAGATGCGTCCATTAACGATCAAATCGAGCAAATGCGTTTGTCGGCTACCAAATCTTTTTGGAGCGTCGAGATACTATCGTGGTTGCCTCGGTATCAGCTATTTACGGTTTGGGTGACCCGGATTCTTACTTGCAAATGATGCTGCACTTGCAGCAAAGGGGCGATAATCAATCAGCGCCAGATTTTGGCGAAGTTGGCAGAATTGCAATATACGCGCAACGATCAGGCGTTTTCAGCGCGGTACGTTTCGTGTACGCGGGGAAATTATCGATATTTTTCCCGGCAGAATCCGACGAGCGCGCAGTGCGCATAGAATTATTTGATGATGAAATTGAGCGCTTGAGCCTTCGATCCGCTCACAGGAAGCGAGCTTTGGTGCGGTGCCACGTTTTCACCGTGTGTCCGAAAACGCACTACGTCACACCGCGCGAGCGCATTTTAGATGCCATTGACAAAAATCAAAGTGGAACTGGCGCAGCGACGGGAGTATTTCATTAAAGAAAATAAATTGTTGGAAGAACAACGCATTAGCCAACGTACTCAGTTTGATATTGAAATGATGAACGAGTTGGGCTATTGCTCGGGGATTGAAAAACTACCACGTTATTTGTCGGGCAGAAATGAAGGCGAACCGCCACCGACTTTGTTTGACTATATGCCGTCCGATGCCATTTTTAATTATTGATGAATCCCACGTCACCGTGCCGCAAATTGGCGGGATGTATCGTGGCGACCGTTCCCGCAAAGAAACATTGGTGGAATATGGTTTCCGTTTGCCTTCGGCGTTGGATAACCGACCGTTACGTTTTGAGGAATTTGAACGCTTTAGCGCCGCAGACAATTTATGTTTCGGCTACCCTAGGGCCTTATGAATTGGAAAAATCCGGCGCTGAAATTATCGATCAGGTTGTGCGTCCAACAGGGCTTAGCTGGATCCACAAATTGAAAATTCGCCCGGTGTCTATTCAGGTGGATGATTTGCTTTCTGAAGCTCGCCAAAGAGCAGATAAAAACGAGCGCGTTTTAGTGACGACGTTGACCATGGCGGAAGATTTAACGGATTATTTGGATGAACACGGCATTCGTGTGCGTTATTTGCACTCCGATATTGATACGGTGGAGCGTGTGGAAATTATCCGTGATTTGCGCCTCAGGCGAATTTGATGTGTTGGTCGGGATTAACTTATTACGGGAAGGCTTTGGATATTCCCTCGAAGTAGTCACTCGTGGCGATTTTAGATGCGGATAAAGGAAGGCTTCTTGCGCTCCGAACGTTCTTTAATTCAAACAATCGGACGTGCCGCGCGAAACTTGAATGGTAAAGCGATTTTGTATGCGGGACAGCATCACCAAGTCTATGGAAAAAAGCCATTACGGAAACCAATCGCCGCCGTGAAAAACAAACGAAATATAATGAAGCTCATGGTATTGTTCGCAGGCGTTAAATAAAAAGTGGGGCGAATTGTTAGACATCGGTCAGGGCGCCAATCAAAAAGCGAAAGCCAATAAACAACGCGGAAAAATGGTGGCAGAACCGACCGCACTTTATGCCGTGCCTACGTCAGCGAAAGAATATCAACAACAAATCAAGAAACTGGAACAGCAAATGTGCTAAGTTTTGCGCAAGATTTGGAATTTGAAAAAGCCGCTGCCGTGCGCGATCAATTACAGCAATTACGGGAAAGTTTTATGTTATCCGGCGAGTAAAAGTGCGGTCGTTTTTCTCGGTGATTTTTATAATAAAAAGGCGAACAACGCCTTTTTGTTTTTAGATGCTTTATTGCACTAACAAACAGAAGTTACTGTCGCCACGAATGATATTTAAAGCAACAGCGGACGGTTTGCTAGCCAAGACTTTGCGTAATTGGCCTAGGTTTTCAATTTTCTGACGATTAATACCAATAATCACATCACCAGATTTCAAACCACGTTGTTCCGCTAAGGAATTTGGTTTGATTTTTACTGATGGACACCTTTTACACCTTTTTTCATCATAATTATTCAACTCTGCCCCTTCCAAGGTCGGTAACAAATTGCTAGCGCTAGTTTGGGTTTGTTCGCGCGATTGTAATATTACTTTGGTGTTATTAGATTTGCCATCACGTAAATAAGTCAATTCAATCTCTTGCCCGCACCTGAAGTAGCAATTTTTCGCACGCATTTCAGCAAAGCTGGAAACGGTTTGACCATCATGGCAGTAATGACATCACCTGCTTTAACCCGGCTTTTATCAGCAGCAGAACCTGGGATGACCTCACTCACCAAGCACCTCGCTTCAATGTCAAAAGCTTGAGCTAAATCTGCATTTAATTCACCGCCTTTAATGCTCAGCATACCCCGACGGACTTCACCAAATTCCAGAATTTGTTGGACTAAGTTATTGGCCATGTTACTTGGGATAGCGAACGCAATTCCTGCATTGCCACCACTTGGAGAAAATAATAGCGGTGTTGATACCGGATTAATTCGCCGTTCAGGTTAATCAACGGGCCACCGGAATTTCCACGATTAACTGCATCAGTTTGATGTACAGTTTTACATACATACCTCTTTCAGATCCCATAGAACGACCTAAAAGCAGATACAATACCGGACGTCACGGTTTGACCTAAACCGAACGGATTGCCGATTGCTACGGTAAAGTCACCTACTCGTAATTTATCAGAGTCAGCGATCTTAGCGTGCGGTCAAATTTTTCGGCTTTTCGATTTGAATTATCGCCACATCAGACATGGTCATCAGTACCACTACTTTTGCTTTAAATTCTCGCCCATCTGCTAAATTGCACCGCAATTTTATCTGCATCTTTTACTCACATGGTTGTTGGTTAAAAACACTAACCTTTTTTCTGCGTTAATAATCGCACCGGAACCAATACCTTTAAAATTACGTGGTGCGCGATCACGATCAAACATATCTGGACCAAAGAAAAACTTAAAGTTCTTCTGGAATATCGTCATCCATATTTGAGCTGAATTGCCTTTTGTTTACCTTCTATAGAAATAGAAAACCACAGAGGGTAAAACTTTTTCTAACATTGGTGCCAGGCTTGGAACTTGTTGACCTCTACCACGGCAGGAATTTCAGCTTTGATTGATCATCGGCGTGGTTAAAATACTCAATCCTAGAGCAATACCGGTTTAACACAAAATTGCGTCATTAATCTCCAATAAAAACAATCTTAAAACAACGAAATCACCAGGTACTTCGATAACTGATATGACAGGTTGAATGTTCAGTGATTTTTACGGGTTAAAAATTTCCTTGAAAATTGGCACGGAAGGCCAACATCAAGTAGAATGAGCCCTCGTATTATTTATTTCCTATGTTATTAAACGATGTCAAAGACAACGAAAATGACCGCACTTTTCCTAAACTTTTTCCCTTAATTTTTAATTAGAGAAGAATTATGTCAACACAATTCGTTTACATGATGCACCGAGTAGGCAAAGTGACCCGCCGAAACGTCATATTCTAAAAAGATATTTCCCTAAGCTTTTTCCCGGGAGCCAAAAATTGGTGTGCTCGGCTTAAACGGCGCAGGTAAATCCACGTTGCTTCGCATTATGGCGGGGATCGATAAAGATATCGAGGGGAAGCGCGTCCGCAACCCGGCATTAAAAATCGGCTATCTTCCTCAAGAACCAAAACTTGAACCGCAACAAACTGTGCGTGAAGCGATTGAAGAAGCCGTGGGTGAAGGAAACGGCGTTAACGCGTTTAGATGAAGTTTATGCCTTTATATGCCGATCCTGATGCAGATTTCGACAAACTTGCCGCCGAGCAAGCGGAGTTGGAAGCTATCATTCAAGCGCATGACGGGCATAATTTGAAAACCAATTCAGAACGCGCCGCCGATGCGTTACGTTTACCGGATTGGGATGCCAAAATCGAACATTTATCCGGGGTGAACGCCGTCGTGTGGCACTTTGCCGTTTATTGCTCGAAAAACCGGATATGTTGTTATTAGACGAACCGACCAACCACTTGGATGCTGAATCCGTGGCCTGGTTAGAACGCTTCACACGACTACGAAGGCACCGTGGTGGCAATTACCCACGACCGTTACTCTTAGATAACGTTGCCGGTTGGATCTTGGAGCTGACCGTGGTGAAGGTATTCCTTGGGAAGGCAACTACTCTTCTTGGTTGGAACAAAAAGAAAAACGTTTGGCGCAAGAACAAGCGCAAGAATCTGCCCGCCAAAAATCCATTGAGAAAGAATTGGAAATGGGTGCGCCAAAAATCCAAAAAGGTCGCTCAAGCAAAAAGCAAGCGCGTATGGCTCGCTTTTGATGAGCTTAATTCTAGCGAATATCAAAAACGTAATGAAACCAACGAACTCTATTCCACCTGGCCCACGCTTAGGTGATAAAGTGATTGAAGTGCAACATTTAAGTAAATCTTACGGCGACCGCACTTTAATCGATGATTTGTCTTTCAGCATTCCGAAAGGCGCTATCGTTGGGATTATCAGGGCGAACGGCGCGGGTAAATCGACTTTATTCCGTATGCTTTCCGGCAAAGAACAACCGGATTCCGGTTCCATCACCTGGGCGAAACCGTCGTGTTAGCTTCCGTGGATCAATTCCGTGATGCTATGGATGACAAGAAAACCGTGTGGAAGAAGTCTCTAATGGACAAGATATTTTAACTATCGGCAACTTTGAAATTCCAAGTCGCGCCTATGCTGGTCGCTTCAACTTCAAAGGGGTGGATCAGCAAAAACGCGTAGGCGAACTTTCCGGTGGTGAACGTGGCCGTTTGCACTAGCGAAATTGTTACAAGCCGGCGGCAACGTATTGTTATTGGATGAACCGACCAACGACCTTGACGTGAAACGTTGCGTGCGCTAGAAAAATGCTATCTTAGAATTCCCGGGCTGTGCTATGGTTATTCCCCATGACCGTTGGTTCTTAGACCGTATCGCAACCCATATTTTTAGACTACGGCGATGAAGGCAAAGTGACATTCTATGAAGGCAACTTCTCCGATTATGAAGAATGGAAGAAGAAAACTCGGTGCAGAAGCTCTTCAACCGCATCGGATGAAATATAAACGTATTGCAAAATAACGTTATTGTCATGAAAAACCACTTTCAATAGTTGAAAGTGGTTTTATTTTCATAGGTGTACAATCAAAATATCTGATTTTTGACCGCACTTTAAAATGGAATTACCACTCAAAGTTCACGCCTGCATTATAGGTTGCACCGCCGCCATTTTGATGCAATGCTACACCAGCTTTAGCTGCAACGTTTTCATTGAAGCGATAACCAGTACCCACTGCTAATGCCGTTTTAGATTTATAACCACCTACCGCAGCACTCATATTTATTTGTCCTCACATTATACGGTTGAAAATAATCCGCTTAATGCTGCTTGAGCTGCTAAACCATTTTTCACTTCTTTATCCAAATCGCTTACACGGTTATCAAGTTGATCAATACGCGCACTGTTACGATCAATTTTAGTTTTTAGTGCTGCTAACATTTTGCTGTGCAGATTTTAACTGAGCAATACTATCTGTATTAGCTTTTTAATAGCAGCTTGATTTTTGTCACTGCAGCCGTATTTGCAGAAACTTTGGCTTTATTACCCTCAACCTCTTTTACTAACACTTTCAATTGCACGTTGATTATTTTCACTTTCGCCGCATCTAAGAAACCAGATGTAGTTTATTTTTCAATTTTCAGCAGTATTTGTATCAATGTCATCAGACATATCATTTACATATTCAGTAACTCTATCAATTTCTGATGTCACATGATCAGCTAATTTCATTGTGTACTTGTTTAATATCTCAACGTCTTTATTGACGTTTTCAAGTGCACGCTGATTATCTTTAATATCGTCAGAAACAGCTTCAAATCTCTACCATTGTTTTTGCAACAGTTTTGATATTTTCTCTATTGCTATCAATATCATCAGACATATCATTTACATAATCAGTAACTCGATTAATTTCTGATGTAACATGATCAGCTAATTCATTGTGTACTTGTTTAATATTCTCAACGTCTTTATTTACCGCATCAATACCATGGCATTATCTGCAACTTGATTGGATACTGCTTCTAAAGCTTCACCGGTTGCTTGGAAACGAGCATTTACGTCAGAAATATTCGCTTTCTTTTTAAGTGCGTCAGTGTTTGCTTCAATTTTAGATGCATCTGCAAAAAGAAGAAGTCGTTTTTAATTTAGCAATTTCTGCTGCATTTTCATCAATTTTTTGCAGCGTTATCATCAATGCCTTCTAATAAATAGTCTGTAACTCTTTTCAATTTCAGCATTAATAGCATCTACAGCTTCATTGTGAGTTTGTTTAATTTTTCACGATCTCATCGATAGTATCATCCATATCTTTGCCAAGATTGTTTGCATAATCTAGCAAGACCATCAACACGACCATTTACCTCATCAACATTTTCATTTGTTTCTCGTTAAGTCATTTTAATGCCATCAGCTTTTTATCTCAAGTCAATAACTTCATTGGTTAAACCGTCATGAGCTGTAGCGATCTCTTCAATCACTTTTTGCAGTATTTGTAAAATATTTTACATTTTTCGCTTGATTTTTCAGCGATTGCTTTCTCATTTTCAGCTTTCAGTTCTATTAAGTTGAGCCTCGGTTTCTTTTTCAAATCATCCTTTAATTGTTGTCCAGCCTTTGTAAAAAGCATCACTAAATGGATTCGTTGCAAATGCACCACTAGATACAACACCAGTAATAAATACAGCAACTGCAGTACGTTTTAATAATTGGTATTTCATTGATTAATCCTTATGTAAAAAGATATTATTTTAGATTAGCCTAATATGGAGAAAAACTGCTATTTTATAAAAGTGAGGGATACCATGATTTTAGTCTCCCGCTTCTGGCATCTTTATATCATAAATAAATTATTAAAAAGTGTAAAATTCAAAAAGTTCAATTAAAAATAATAATAAAATTTCATAAGAGAAGGTCAAACAATAATCAATCTCATAGATTAAAAAGTAAAAAGAACATAAAAACAACTCCAAAATCTTTAACCAATAAGCACCATAACTTTTATAATAAAAAGCCATTAAACATAATATTTAATGGCTTTAACAAATATAAATTATTGTACAAATTTTATCTACTACCTTCCTCAATCACACGTGGAAACAGAATATTATTTTCCGTATGAATGTGCATCATTAAATCATCCATAAATTCTGATGCCGCTATAGAGTGCGCGCCACGTATTACAGGCATTCTGCCGGCGGCGTTAAAGTTATTGGTTAGGCTTTTAGTACTCTAAATGATCCCCATGCTCTGCATGTTCATGTTCCATTACCTGAATCGGCATTCTTGCCATCGCGTAGTTACCCATTTTGATCATTGGAACAAAATTTGCTCTTCTTTCATCATATGATTACTTAAATCGGCATAAACATTTGTGAATTTCAGCGGCAACGCGACCGGGCAATCATCACGATCGCCGTGAACAGATTCTACGCGCTCTGCCAAGTACAAATAAAGCTCGTGATAGCTGATGCATGATGACGTTCATGATAACGGTGAATAATGTGATTAATCATCTCGGCATAAGGTGCAGTCAACCAACGTTGCTCATCATCCGTGTTTTTTGCTATCTTTGTAATTCTGTTAAACGCGCTTCGATTTCTGCCAAATTCAAATTTTTCTCCGCCACTGCAGCACCTAATGTATCAGCACCACCACAACAAAAATCCAAATCATATTCACGTAAAAGTGCGGTTGATCCCGGACTGAAATCGCACTTTCACTTAATTTTTATCGGCAAAAGACATACTAATTTTCCCCCATAATGTTATAATAATAAAAACCAAGTAAAATAGTAAACTATCCTCTAAAAAGATAAAGGGCTTTTTAAAAAGATGATTTTGTATGATGCAAGTCAAAGGTCATACCTTAAAATGGGAAGACTGAAAGAGGAGAAAAAGCGAGTATGCTAGACAGCATCACTTTTATTATTAGGACAGACCATGAACCGTTTATGTACTACTGCTATTTGCCGTCATGGCTACCTTTCTACCCTTTGCGTTAGAAAAAGAAGCCCGTGAAATGCCGAAAGGCGGATTGATAAAAGCCCTATTGGGGACAAATTTTATTTTTGATATAACCTTTTCTCTTCATGGTAATCAAAAGCTGTTCCAGTTGCCACAGCCCGGATACCGCCTTTGTTGACTTTGCGGGAAAACAGCGCAGACAAAATGGTGTCCCAAGGCGATGATCCCGAAAACTGTTCGTACCCGCAACGCCCCGACCATGCTTTATGCTACGCACCGGAATTTCATTACTGACTGAAAAATTCAAGATTATATAGGCGGTCAATTCTGGGATGGTCGCGCTAAAGATCTGGCGGAACAAGCCGGCGGACCGCCAATCAATCCGGTGGAAATGGGGATGCCGGACAAACTTTCCGTTGCCAAACGAATCATCAATACACAATGTATTTCACGCTCTTACCCAACACTACGCAAAGCCACATGGCAAAGCGTAGATAGCGTTTATTCGGCCATGGAAGATGCCCTGCCGTATTCCAAAAGAAAACGCTTTATTACATCCTTTGATGCCAAATACGATAAATCTTTGACAGGCAACATATGCGATGACTGCGCCCAAGAAAAAGCGCGGTCAAACAGTTATTCTTTTGATAACACCAAAACCAACTGCAGCAACTGCCACCAAGCGCAAGATGCTGAACATAAAGGAAGAAACTTTCACCAACTATCGCTATTACAACATGGGCGTGCTCTAAAAATCGGCGTTTAATCACGCATAATCAGCTCGAAGCAGGATTTTATCGATAACGGTTTGTTGGATAACCCAATGGTCAAGGGGCGATCAACGCCAAAAGGCAAATTCAGCGACAACTCTACGCAACATTGCCGTCACTGTACCGTACATGCACAACGGCGTGTTTAAACATTTACGCACCGTGTTGGAATATTTCGATCATTTCAACAACCCTGCGCGTAAACTGAATCCTGAAACCCCAGCAACCTTGGGACAGCACCGGAATACGCCGCAACGATGAATCTGTGAAGAACTCAAAGGCACCCAGCGTTAAGCGATGAACAACTGACGACCTTTGAAGCTTTCTGAAAAACCTTAACGGATCGAACGCTACGAAACGCTACTCAAACAACAGTAAAAACGCCTCGTCAAAATGACCACACTTTTTCTTCTCAGCACGAAAAAGTGCGTTAAAATCCGCTGCAGTAATCCTGCGCAATTTTGCTTCCAAGATTTTATTAATGAATGACTATGACAACGAATTATTCCGCCAACGAAATCACCGTTTTAAAAAGACCTTGAACCCGCACAACTCCGCCCGGGCATGTACACCGACACAACCCGCCCAAATCACCTTCGCACAAGAAGTTATCGACAACAGCGCGGACGAAGCCCTTGCCGGTTTTGCCACGAAAAATCGAAGTGATTCTTGCATAAAGATCAATCCATTGAAGGATCGACAACGGGCGCGGTATGCCAGCAGATATTCACCCGGTGGAAAAAGTATCCGCGCGTAGAAGCTCATCATGAGCAAAACTCGCACGCCGGTGGTAAATTTTTCAATAAAATTACACGTTCTCCGGTGGTTTGCACGGGGTGGAATTTCTGTGGTAAACGCTTTATCCGGAACGGGTTGATGTAAGCATTAAACGTCAACGGTGAAGCGTATAAAATCGCCTTTGAAAAATGGCAAAAGTGCGAAGACCTCACTGTTATCGGTACCTGCGGTCGTCGCACGACCGGTACCACCGTGCATTTCAAAACCGAACCGGAAATATTTTCGACAGTGAAAAATTCTCCGTCAGCCGTTTGCGTACATGACTCCGCGCCAAAGCCGTGTTGTGCTCAGGGCTAGAAATTAAATTTATCGATAAAGTGAAACGACACCGAAGACACTGGCTTTATCAAGACGGCTTGAACGACTATTTAATGGAAGCGGTAAACGGTTTGTAATCACCTTTACCGGAACAAAATCCGTTCATCGGGTGAATTTACGGGGCGACAAAAGAAGCAGTATCTTGGCGTGCATGGCTGCCGGAAGGCGGCGAACTCATTGGCGAAAGCTATGTAACCTGATTCCGACCGTGCACTGGGCGGCACGCACGTGAACGGTTTGCGTCAAGGGTTATTGACGCGATGCGAGTTCTGCGAATTCCGCAATCTATTGCCGCGTGGCGTGAAACTCACTGCTGACGATGGCGGGATCGTTGTGCTTATGTGCTGTCCCTGAAAATGCAAGATCCGCACTCGCCGGACAAACCAAAAGAACGCCTGTCCTCCCGTCAAAGTGCGGTGTTTATTGGCGGCGTTTGAAAGATGCCTTCAGTTTGTGGCTAAACCAAAACGTTCAAACCGCCGAATTACTTGGCCGATATGGCGATCTGTTCCGCCCAACGCCGTTTGCGTGCAGCGAAAAAGTGGTGCGTAAAAACTGGTAAGCGGCCCTGCCTACCGGGCAAACTTCGCCGACCGCAGCTCACAAGATCTGAATTTAACCGAATTATTCCTCGTAGAAGGGCGATTCTGCCGGCGGTTCTGCCAAGCAAGCACGGGAACGTGAGCACCAAGCGATTTTACCGTTGCGCGGTAAAAATTCTGAACACGTGGGAAGTCTCCCAGAGCAAGTGTTAGCCTCACAAGAAGTGCATGATATTGCGCGTGGCACTGGGCATCGACCCCGACAACGATGATTTATCCCACTACGCTACGGCAAGGTCTAGTATTCTGCCGATGCGGATTCGCGATGGTTTACATATTGCCACTCTACTTTGCGCCCTCTTCCTACGCCATTTTCCGAAAACTGGTGGAACAAGGTCGTGTGTATGTGGCGTATGCCACCGCTCATCGAATCGACTTAGGAAAGAGTGTTCTACGCCCTCGATGAAAGCGAAAAGAGGCTATTTTCGGATCGTCTGAAAGTGGCAAAAAGGCAAGCTCGACGTACAGCGTTTTCAAAGGATTGGGTGAAATGAACCCAATGCAATTACGCGAGACCACGATGGCTCCGAACACCCGTCGTTTAGTGCAACTCACCTTTGAAGCACATGGCAAGAGAAAGCCAAGAAACAATGGAAACCATGGATATGCTATTGGCACAAAAACGCGCTGAAGACCGCAAAAACTGGTTGCAAGCGAACGGGGATCAAGTGGATTTGGCCGTATAATCTAGGAGCAAAAATATGGATTCTATTATTTCTTATTTTTACTTTGCTGGCAAAAATATTTAATTATAAAGGAAGAGCTAGACGGTTAGAGCTGGGTTCATTTATTCTTCAACTATCATTATAGCTGCTGATTCCAAATTACTGAACAATTCATCAAAGAATATATATATTCTTATTCTGATTTATTTCATTTTGATATTTTTAATATAACGACTAAAGATGATTATGTAACTAAACAACATATTTTCACTTTACATACAACAAGTTGCAGTTTATTTCACTTATAAGTATCATCCCATTGCTATCAACCACTGCGAGAAGACTGCAAGATCTCAATAAATCTAAATACTGGATTCTATATCTACTCTTTCCATTCTGTATGATTTTAATTGCCTTTATTGGATTATTTATCGCACTAAAATTTGGCACAGATATTTTAAATATACCATGGCTAGAAAAATACTGGTTTTTACATCAGTACCTTTCTTACTTTATGAAATTTTTATTAATCTTAAAACTATTATTTCAAGAAGGTAAATCTGAGGAGAAACCAATATGGTCAATCTCCAAAAATAATTAAAAAAACAACCAAAGAAAAAGTAGGTTTCCATCAGGCAAAAACCGATAGAAATTAATACAAATTTAGTAAACAAGAAAATCAAATGACAACAGACTCCATCAACTACGAAGGCATCGAACAAATGCCACTACGCCACTTCACCGAAAGGGCGTATCTCAACTACTCCATGTATCGTCATCATGGATCGCGCCTCGCCGCTTATTGCTGATGGTTTGAAGCCGGTACAGCGCACGCATTATTTATGCCATGTCCGAGCTTGGTCGTAAACGCGCGGGCAAAATATAAAAATCTGCGCGTACTGTGGGGGATGTGTTGGGTAAATTCCACCCGCACGGTGACAGCGCTTGCTATGAAGCCATGGTATTAGATGGCGCAACCCGTTTCTCTTACCGTTACCCATTGGTGGATGGCAAGGCAACTGGGGCGCGGTGGATGATCCGAAATCTTCGCGGCGATGCGTTATACGGAACTTGCTTATCTAAAAATTTTGCTGAAGTTCTATTGGCGAACTCGGCAAGGTACCGTAGATTACCAGCCAAACTTTTGACGGTACCTTAGAAGAACCTCAATATTTGCCGGCACGTCTGCCGCATATTTCTGCTTTCAACGGCACCACCGGGATTGCTGGTCGGGGATGGCAACGGATATTCCTCCGCACAACATTAACTGAAATCGCCGATGCGCAGTGATGTTACTGGATAATCCAAAAGACGATCTTGATGATTTGTTGACTGTGGTGCAAGGCCCGGATTTCCGACAGAGGCGGGAAAATCATTTCGCCGAGAAGAAATTCGCAAAAATATATCAACAAGGTCGCGGCTCTATCAAAATGCGCGCAGCATGGAAAGAAAAGAAGACGGGGAAATCATTATCAGTGCCCTGCCGCACCAAGCCTCGCCATCCAAAGTCGATTGCGCAAATCGCCGAGCAAATGACCGCGAAAAACTGCCGATGGTAGAAGATATTCGTGATGAAGCAGATCATGAAAAACTGGGTGCGCATTGTCATCGTCGCCGCGTTCTAATCACGCGTAGATACGCGATGCAATGATGACGCACTTTATTTGCCACCACCGATTTGGAAAAAGCTATCGCATAAACATGAATATGATTGGTTTGGATTACAAACCGGCAGTGAAAAATTTGTTGGAAATCACCGAGTGGCTGACTTCTCCGTCGCACCACCGTGACCCGACGCTTGCAATATCGCTTAGACAAAGTGCTTGCCCGCCTCGCATATTTTGCAAGGTTTGATGATTTCGCCTTTTGAATATTGACTGACGTCATCGAAATCATCCGTCACGAAGATGAACCGAAAGCCGAATGCTAATGGCACGTTTTCAATCTTAGCGATGCACAAGCTGAAGCCATTTTTGAACTTGCGTCTATGCGTCATTTAGCGAAACCGGGAAGAACATCAGCTGCAAGCGGAACAAGCGGAGCTAGAAAAAGAGCGGTCATCTTTGGAAGAGACTAGTCTCGAACGCTCGTTTAAATACACTGTTGAAAAAGAAATTCAACAAGATGCCAAAACGTACGCCAGCTCACGCCGTTCGCCGTTAGTTGAACGAGCGGAAGCCAAAAGCCATTGCAGAAAAACGAAATGCTACCAACAGAACCGGTTACGGTGATTTTGGTCGGAAATGGGTTGGGTGCGTTGTGCAAAGGGCATGACATTGATCCGCAAGGCTTGAAGCTAGCAAAGCCGGCGACAAATATTTGGCACATGCCTGCGGCAAAAGCAATCAACCAGCGGTGTTTATCGACAGCACGGGGCGTCAGTTATGCACTGGATCCGCTAAGTCTGCCGTCTGCCCGCTCCCAAGGCGAGCCGCTCACCGGTAAACTTACCCTGCCGGCAGGCGCTACCGTTGATCAGCTGCTGATTGAAAATGAAGATCAACCGTTGCTCATGGCATCCGATGCCGGCTATGGCTTTATTTGTAAATTTGCCGATTTAGTCGCTCGTAACAAAGCCGGTAAAGCGCTCATTTCCTTACCGGAAAAATGCCAAAGTGTTACCACCGTTAACACTGAAAAATCCGACCGCACTTTTTGGTGGCGCTTACCTCCGCCGGACGAATGCTGATTTTTCCCGGTGCAAGATTTACCGGAACTTCTAAAGGAAAAAGGCAACAAAATCGTCACTATTCCGTCCGCCAACGCCAAAGCGCGTTCCGAATTACTGGTGCGGTTATTGTTGATTGAGGAAAATTTCCAGTCTGGTCTTCCATTCCGGTAAACGTAAAGTGACCTTGAAGCCGGAAGATTTACAGAAATTCCGTGCCGAACGGGGGTCGGGAAGGGACACAGTTACCGCGCGGCTTTGCATAGCAACGTGGAAATTGAAGTGGTGACACCGCAGGAATAAAAATTCAATACACAAGGGCGCTCTGCGCGCCCTTTTCATCTCAAAGTGCGGTCGATTTTTGCGATGTTTTCACACAGAGAGCGAATAAGCTACGTTATAAGATTTGTTCCGATATATACAGACGTGATTCATTAAAGCCAAACAAGATTATTTCACGAAGACTTATGGTAGCGGATATTTATTCGCCATTTTGAGGCTGGTGTAACACATTGTTGCATTCGATATCGCATAACGGCACAAAAGTTATAGGATTAGATTAACCTACTCATGTAACAAAAATCCATCTTCTCAGCATGGATTTTCTATGGTTATTGGTAATGATTTAACATTCCAGTCTCTTCCCGTGCCATGCCGGAAAAATGGCCTCTTTGGGCGGTAAGATCGCGGTAACAGACACTGCCATTGGACGGTTACGCTTTGGCACCGACACCATGTTCATACTATCAGGCCCAAGCGAAAATAGCTTTCATTACCTAATTTGGCACTCTAACCAGTGAAAGGATTTATTAAAAATTTTTAATTTTGTTTTCTCATTAAAAATATAGCATGCCTAAAACGAGCATAGCATGAGAATCGTTGAATTCCTGCCGCTTGTTCTAATAACCCATGCCATGTTTGAGGCTGCATGCCACAACCTCCGACACATACAATCCCTAAATTGGTTAGCGCGTTGACACTGCCTTTTTCTGCCGCCTCACTGAACCACCAGTAGGTTTACAATTTCGTTCAACAATTATCGCCACCAAAACATAAAAACGGCCTAAACCAATTGGGCATTTCGATCATCTTTTAATGCCAACATCCGCATAATATTAAAGGCGGAGCGTGCGTCGTCACGCGCATTGTTCTACTAAATTTAATTCATCATTATTCAGTTTATTTTGCACGAATTTACTCATGGTTTGTGCAGTTTGCTCTACCGACCACGCCACATCATCGATTGCCTGTGCGGAGAAACTGAATAGTCCCAATAATATTGCAAAATTTCTTAACTGTTTTTCTCATCATCTTCATAAAGTAGCATATAGCAAAATTGGCGAAAAACAAGAGGGAAATGCCCATTTCGGTGAACCACTTGTTTTACCGATACTCTTATGCGGTAACCAAATTGCACGAATTAACGGCGGAACAAAAGCGAATGCCATTAAATATTGTTGTAGCAAGAGAAAGCCAAGAACACAAACCACATGGAACCCCAATGAGAGTTTCAAATATAGCGGATTCTTGCGTTCACGCATAACCGATTTTACGTACAATGTGGTTCCGATAAAAATAGACTTGGATATAAGGCGACCAACCAAATATTGTGGTCAAAGGTCGGTCAGGGAAAATAATAGGAACCCATACCGGCAACGCAAAAATAATGATCCCGACCAAATCGTTCAGTGCGCTCATCTTTTGCTTCACTATAAATACCGACTAAAACCAATGGCAACATAGCGACAACAAATAATGCACATATGCCAGTTGTAAATCAACACCGGAATGGCAAAAATGACACGGGCAAAGAAATATATCCACTGACCATTTGATATACAGTTCTAAATTTCTGCCTTTAAATAAATTTAAGAACGGATAGGTCATTAAATACAACGAAAAACCATGCTAACAAGAAGAAAACATGTTGCCAAATAGGGCGTCCGAGCAACATTCCGTATAGAAACGGCATTAAGGCCATTACAATGGCGCCAGTGTTGATTAGAAATTAGTAGTTTCATAAATAGGACTTATTATCGAATTTAAAGGTTCAAGAATTAGAGCTTTTTCCATCAAATTGGTATAATCCCCAGCGATTATTTTTGTGCTGAAACAATTAAGGAGAAAAAGATGCAACCCATTCAACGTATCGACAGTGAAAAGCTCTGTCTTATCGAAATGGTAATTTATAACGGTGTCGCTTATTTAGCGGGTCAGGGCGCCGGAAACAACGCTAACAGAAAATGCTTACGCACAAACGAAAGAAGTCTCTCATTAATTGATAAATTACTCAAGCAAAGCCACATACGAATAAAGGCCGTATTTTAAATGCTCAAATTTTCCTTGTCGATATGTTGATTATGCTGAAATTAACCGGGCTTGGGATGAATGGGTTGATACAATATCGCCTCCTGCGCGCGCCACTGTTGAGGCAAAAATTAGCGGACGCATCGCTGGAAAGTTGAAATTGTGGTGACGGCAGCGATTCAATCGAAGCACATCCACCTCCACCAACAATGGGGGCATGATCGGAAGCTCTCAGTTGGGCGGGTGGTTGCGGAAGTGACAGATCAAACCGCGTAAAAAGACATGATCCAACGGATAATCTAAAAAGCGCAGGCGATGATCCCCAGAGAACTACTTCTGCAAACCATATTTGCTTTGCCAGTTCGCGAATTAACGCTAAGCGATAACCGCTCCAAGAATTAAAATCTCCTGCCAACACAATCGGGCCCATGATGTCGGGTCACCAATGACATCAGTCTGCTAAGTTGTTTCGACGATAAGCATCGAGATTAATTTCAAAATTAATCAAATGCACGTTAACCATGAGCAAGTGCTTGTCCATTAGTCAATGGAAATGTCATAGCCTCCCCCACTTTGGGAATACGAATCCAAGGCTCAACTTCGCACCGGCACAGTAAAAGTGCAGTGAAAATTTTGAAAAGAATCTGCACGCCGGATTGCTGTGTTAAATAAGCAAAGGCTAGCATAAAGTGCGGTAGGAAATCGTGATGAAAATTTCGGCTAAGTTTTGCGTATTGGTCGCTTCCTGTAACAACAGAAAATCTGCCCTGTGCCGAAATTTTCCTTCCAATTCTTCTTGCCAACCGTGATCCAACCCTTTATGCACGTTCCAAATCAACAAACGGAGCTTATCTTTGTTGAATCGGATTATATGTCTCCTCCGTTTTGAAAACAAGTCAAGCCGCTATCCTGTGTTCATAGGGTGATAAGTGAAATTTTCAGTCTGTTGAATTGATATGAACGGGAGAAAAATCACACTATAAAAAGGTAAGAAGAACAGAAGCAAAAGCAGAAAAATCACAAATAAAAATCTCACGCATTGAAAATCTACCTTACACCGGGCGAATACTTTTCACGTCAATCAACGCACAATCAAATGCCTGTTCTAATAATTTCAGTTTTCTTATCTTGCAACACCTCTTTTTCTGCCTGTTCACGCAATGTCATGTAAATTTTACGGCGATAATCCGTTGGCGTTATAAGCGACATCATCGCTGATGTCCACATTAGTTGCAACGTTTTTCCAGCACAAAAGAAAACCGCTTGCTGTCAGCATTACGATGTTTTTCTGTGGTTCAATGGAATGACTGGAACGCACACCAAGTTTTAATCCTCCTCCGATTCCCGCCAAATAAAGGAATTTTAAAGCAAAATTCTCTGGAGATCTTTCACACCGCTTTGTTCAATTAAGCTGCGCCCAACGATCTTGTTCTTGCGCGATGGACAATTTGTTTTTGCTGTAATTCAGGTGTGATGTCTTGCAGAATGGCGGCCTTGATTTCGGAAGGTTTCGCCCTTGTCACATTGGCAAGCTCAGGATTACTCCACTCCCAACGGTAGTCCTCACCAAGCAACCTCCGTCAGTTTCATCGGCATCGGATCTCGGTTGAATTTTCACCGCACTTTTCACTTCCCTATTTTCTTTGTCGGCTAAAAGTGCGGTCGTTTTGGCAACGAATTTTCGCTTTCAGTGCTCAGACTCTGATGCACTACGGCTTGGCATAGCCTCCCAATTGATTCAGGCCTTCTAATGCATTAAGCACCGGCGAATCTCACCAACGCTTCGGCGGGTTGCTCCAAAGATTGAGCTTGTGTGGTTTGAAGATTGGCCTGATGGGAAACATCTTGATGAATTGGCTGTTTTTGCCTGATAGTGTGTCTTGATAGCTTGGGACACTACCGGTATTTTCAATGGCATGAACCTGAACCGGTTTGTGTGGAGGATTGCATCGAAGATTTAGCAACATTCTCTACTCGTACTTTGCGCCGATTCCGTTTGGTAATGACATGATCTCACTAATTTCGGATGAAATGCCAAGGCACGCAATAGCACCATTTCGCCCCCATGCGGCGTTGGCGCTACGAGAGTTCTTTTTCGGCGGTAACCAATACTTGATAAAAAGAATTGCACATCTTCCGGCACAATATGCTTGGCTAAAAAACCAATTTGATTGGATTCATCAATATTCGGTTGTGGCAATAATTGTTGCATGGCGATTTTGTGTAAAATTCTTCCGCCACTCCCGCAATACTCATCCCAATTCCCCGGCTTTATCGGCAACAGCATTCACCACCTGCATGAGTTTTTCGCCATTACCTTGTTGTAAGGCATAAACAATGTCGATAGCTTGACTTTCGTCCAATAAGCCAAGCATCTCCTTTACCACGCTTCAGCGTCACATTGCCGTTACTCATGGCAATGGCTTGATCCGTTAAACTTAAACTGTCTCGAATACTACCTTGGGCCGCATTGGCTAACTTATCCAAAGCCAGATCTTCGAATGGAATGTTTTCTGCTGCAAAATATCGGCCAAATGCGCAGAGATTTGTTAGGCTCCAAAGCCTTCAAATGGAAAACTGCATACAACGGGACAAAATTGTCACCGGCAGCTTATGCGGATCTGTCGGCAAGCAGGAATTTCACATATTCCGGAGGCTCTCCAAGGTTTTTAACAACGCATTGAAGGAATGGCGGGAAAAGCATATGCACTTCGTCGATAAGATACACTTTATAGCGTCCAACCACCGGTTTGTAGTGCACGTTATCCAGTAATTCGCGGGTATCTTCCACTTTCGTGCGACGCTGCGTCAATCTCGATTAAAGTCAATAAAAATTGCCTTCTTCAATGGCCCCTGCAGTGTTCGCACTCGCCACAAGGTTCAGCCGTCACGCCGTTGACGCAATTGAGTCCCTTTAGCAAATAAACCGGGCGATGGAGGTTTTCGCCCACACCACGGGTGCCGGAGAAAAGATAAGCATGGTGCAGAGCGATTACGCAATCCGTTTGCAAGTGCCGCCAAAGACGTGCTGCTGCCCAACGACCTCGCTAAAGGTTTTTGGTCGCCACTTTCTTGCCAATACTTGATAACTCATGCTTTATCCTTGCTCGAATCATTCTGGAAGAGGGTGAATTACTCGCCTTCAAAATTACTCAGTATAAGGTTCTACACCCAGTCCGAGTAAACGTTGTTCGCCGCCGAATCCGGTAAATTAATCACGAATGCGGCATATTTTCACGTCTCCGCCAAGGCGTTGTACCAATTTAATGGTTGCTTCGACAGTACCGCCGGTTGCCAACAAATCGTCAATAAATCAAGACGTTATCGTTAGCTTGAATAGAATCCATGGATTTCAAGGCGTCTTGACCATATTCCAATTCATAGGATTGTGCAATGGTTTCACGTGGCAATTTACCCGGTTTGCGTACTCAACACGAAAAGGCACGTTTAGCGCTAAAGCCACGGGTGCCCCAAAAAAATAAAGCCACGAGATTCGGTGCCGATAACTTGGTAATTCCTTTTCGCTTTAACATGCTGCACGATGAGTTCAATTGCGGCATGAAATGCACTGGATTTTCGACCAAGCTGGTGATATCACGAAAAATAATTCCCGGTTTCGGATAATTAGGAATTGATTTAATTGAAGATGCAATTAATGCAAGTTTGTTTTCCATTTTTACCTAAAAGTGCGGTCATTTTTGAACGCGGATTGAAATTATAAAACGGGCGGCATATTACCATAAAAAAAGGCGATTTACCGAACATTAATCGATAAAGATCTTTCACCATTTTTCTGGTACGCAACAGCTGCAAAGATCCACACATATTGAGCTGGAGTGGCAGTGACAAAACTTTCGATTTCTTGGTTCATGGTACGCGCCGACTGTTGCGGATCATCGCTCAACGTCATTGGCGGATGAATTTCCATTTGGTACTTGCCCGCCTCGGCGTTATAACGCGGGAACATGGGAATTACTACCGCTTTTCGCCAATTTCGCCATTTTATTGATGCCCGGCAAGGTTGCTTTGTACGTGGCGAAGAAATCCACATACACGCTCTGCTCTTCGCCAAAATCTTCATCCGGTAAATAATAGCCCATCTGACCCCTGACGAATATGCGCTCAAAAACGGTTTGATGCCATTTTGGCGGGCATGCATTTTGCCACCGAAGCGTTCCCGCGCCAATGTCCAAAGCCAATCTACCAACGAGTTGCGGTGAGGGTTATACATAGATGTCATCGGAATGCCAGTGTGTAAAATAATGCCGGAGGCATCAATTGCCCAAACCATGCGGCACCAACAAAATTACGTTTTTCCCCTGCTCTTTTGCCTGCTTGATGTGTTCAATGCCGATAAATTCACTCCGTTTTTGCAAATGTTTTTAGAACGCACGGCAATTTCGCCAATGCCTAACATCACTTGTGCCAACACGGCAAACATTTCATCAATCACCTGCTCGCGTTGTTGCTCCGTCCACAGAGGAAAAGCAATATTGCAAATTAATTTGCGCCTGTTTGCGTTGTTTTTTTCGCTTTATGTCCGATAAACACGCCCAGTTTGGCAGCCAATTTATCACGCAGGCGAAAAGGCACGAAAGCCAATAACAACAGTGCCAATATACCGAGCCAAACACCCCAGTATTTGGGTTTTAAATACGACCATGAAAAATGCGGCTCATAGCCGACACGTGCGGTTAAACGAATGTTCTGTTGAGAATCTGTCATAAAAACTTTGCGGAAATTCACCGCACTTTATACCGTTAAAAATTAAAACCAGCCTTGATCAAAGGCCATTTTTATCGTCATGATAAAAGACATAACCACCACCATTGGGCGAATTAAGGTTTTGCCTTTTGGTCATGACCATTTTAGCGCCAAAAATTCGCGCCAATAAATTGTCCTGTCATCATCACCAAGCCAACCGTCCATAAAATCTGTCCGCCGATTAAAAAGAAAAATTAACGAAGCCAGATTAGACGTAAAAGTTCATCACTTTGGCATGTGCGGTGGCTTTGGCTAAATTAAAACCAAGTAAAGTAACACAAGCCAAACTCATAATGGAGCCTGTTCCGGGACCAAAAACCATCATAAAATCCCATTAACGAGCCGATACAAAAAGCAAAGATCGGATATGATAGGCGCTGTTTACGATCTTCATCGCCCTAGTTTAGGTGTAAGTAAAAAGTATAAGCCGATGGCCAAAATGAGAAATGGCAGAATTTTTCTTAATTAAGGAGACGTCGATTAATTGGATCGTAAAATTGTGCCGGCCACAGAACCAAGAAAGATCATCAGCAAAATCAACCACACTTCCGAAAAATTTAACCGCTCTTTTGCGTAAAAATATAAAACTGGCTGAAAATGAACCGCCACAGGCTTGGAGTTTATTCGTACCAAGAGCAGCAGCGGGTGGAATACCTGTCATTAATAAGGCAGGAATCGTTATTAATCCGCCACCACCGGCAATCGCATCGATAAAAACCGGCAATGAACGCTACCGCAAATAAAATGGCTAAAAATATCAACCCCAAACTCCATATATTACTCCAGCCATTCGCTTCGATTTGGAGAGCTTAACACCTGTTGACATAAAAACGGTTCCGGAGGGGTGACTTTCGGTTTGCTTTGGTGTCGCACCGGGCTTTGGCGGGTTCAAACCAAGAATAAAGCTCCTCACCACAACCATCACCGGCCGGGCACAGGTGCCTGATTTTTCGCAATACTGCGCTCCTTGCGGGCAAGCAATACGCACATGGAAAATGGGAATCGTGTCCGAACCAAGGACGAATTTTATGCAACCAATGATCGGTCGGCACCGGCAGTTTCACAAAGTTTTAACTTAATTGCCGGATTCACGAAAAATACGGGTAACTTTTTGATCTTCCGCCGCGAGTTTAATTAATTTTTGCATGATTTGGCATTCCAAATACTCTCATCCACCCGCTGTGCTTTACGATTTACCACCAATAAAACCTTTACCGTCAGAGTTTAGCGCATCCGTATCAGACATCGCCCCCATGCGCAACCAAATATCCGCATCCAATCCCATTTGATGGCTGGCATGCCCTGTTAAAAACGTCCGCCACCGGGCATGGCAATATCTCCCACCAACATTGTTGGCAAGCCCGCCGCTTTAGCCCGCTCACCTAAACGTTGTAAATAACTAATCATATCGGGATGACCGTAATAACGGTTTTTATTCATGCGAATGACTTGATAGCCCACTCCCCTTGTAAGGCAAAGGTTGTGCACCGATCAAACAGCCATTGGTATAACTTCCGATGGGTTGAGGTCTTCCGTCTTCGCCGGAATAGGTCGCTTAATTTGTTGCCAATCTTGCGGTGCGGCAATCACTTGGCGGTATAAAAACGCCACTAAAAATGACCGCACTTTTGAGGAATCCAAGTAACGTTTTTCATTTTTATCGCCTCACTCATGCTTATTTACACTGTGCCCTTAAAACGTAATAAATGATCCAACAACACAATCGCCATCATGGCCTCGGCAATCGGCACGGCACGAATACCAACACAAGGATCATGGCGACCTTTGGTGACGACCTCTACCGGTTCGCCATCAAGATTAACTAGAGCGCCCCGGAATGGTAATACTGGAAGTGGGTTTTAAGGCAATCGTCGCGACTATCGGCTGACCAGAGCTAATACCACCCTAAAAATACCGCCTGCGTGATTAGAAAGAAAAGCCTTCAGGCGTCATTTCATCACGATGTTGACTGCCTTCTGTTCTATCACCGCAAAAGCCATCACCAATTTCAACGCCTTTCACAGCATTAATGCTCATTAAAGCATGAGCAAGATCTGCATCTAAAGCTGATCAAACACAGGCTCGCCCAGCCCTGCAGGTACATTTTCCGCTACCACAGTGATTTTGGCGCCAATGGAATCACCCTGTTTTTTCAGTTCACGGATTAATTCATCAAATTTTTCCACCGCACTTTGATCCGGGCAAAAGAACGGATTGCTATTCACAGCCTCCCAGTCAATGTTTTCAATGGCTTGCGGTGCCATTTTTACCTCACCGATTTGACTTAAAAACCACGCACTTCGATACCGAATTGTTCACGCAAATATTTTTGGCAATAGTCCGGCGCGACACGCATGGCTGTCTCACGAGCAGAAGAACGACCGCCTCCCCGATAATCACGAATGCCGTATTTTTGTTGATAGGTAAAATCTGCGTGCCCCGGACGGAAAACGATCTTTAATGTCGCCATAATCTTGTGAGCGTTGATCCGCATTTTTGATGATCATGCCGATACTGGTAGCCGGTCGTTTTACCTTCAAATACGCCGGACAAAATTTGCACTTCATCATCTTCACGGCGGGGCGTGGTGTAGCGCGAGGTCCCCGGTTTGCGACGATCCAAATCCGGGTTGAATATCCGCTTCCGATAACGCCATATTTCGGTGGTACGCCGTCAACGATACAGCCCAATGCAATGCCGTGGGATTCACCGAAAGTCGTCACGCGAAACAGTTGTCTCGATAGTATTTCCCGCCATAATTTTCTCTCTTACTGCAAATTACGATTTCACATCCACCAACGGCATCATCACACCGGTATCTTTATTCTTAATAAAGACATCAAGTTGGTTGAAAGCAATATCAATATTGTGTTCCGCAACAATTCATTAATCCGTCGGTTTAATGCATCAATAGTGTTGATACGTCTCAGAAAGTTGCGCACATAAACGCGTAATTCATGATCCAATGTACTCGCGCCAAAAACTTAGGAATAAAGCTCGTGGTTCCGGATCTTTCAATACGGAATGCTGTTCGTTTGCGGCTTGTAACAATAAACGTTTCACCAGTTCCAAATCGGAACCGTACGCTACGCCAATAGAAATCACTAAGCGGGTTACGGTATTAGAAAGGGCCCAGTTAATGACCCGCCCAGTTACGAAAGGATTTATTTGGCACAATCACTTCTTTACGATCGGGGCTCAATAAGAGTGATCGCATCGAATGCGAATTTTTGCTACCGTACCACTGACATCATTAATAGTAACGGTATCTCCCTACTACGAATCGGGCGTTCGAATAATAAGATGATGCCTGACACGAAGTTCGCAAAATTTCCCTGCATACCGAAAACCCAAACCAACGGAAAGTGCAGCGAAACAACCATTGTAATTTCGACCACGACATTCTAGTGTGGCGAACGCCCAGGCACTACCGATAGCCACCACATAGGTTAATAAATGTATTGATAGTATAAGGTGTGCCCTGAGACAATTTTTACGCGGGAGACACAAGCACTTCAAAATCCCTCGGAATGTTACGCACCAAGATATAGGTAATCGCTACAATCACTAGAGCAACAATTAAATTGAATAACGAAATACTTTCCGTCACCACCCCAGTTTCAGTGGTTGTCGTTTGTTGCCACAACGTAATGTCTCGTAAATAACTTACTACAGTGACTCAAATCCGACCAAACATAATAGAAAAATAGCAAATAAGGCTGTCCACACAAACAAATCGGCAAATCTCATCAATTGGCTACGCACTTTATTTAACGCTAGCTCTCTTCTTGTTCGGTGACCACCACAACATCATCAGATGATGTTCCGTCATTGATTCAACAACTTTTGTTGGACGTTTTCCCTGCAATCGACGATAGGCCAAGCGACGGGAGGCAACAGTAATAGCACGATAGACCGCATGGCGGACAAGGACCAAACGACCCACGCAATATAAGTATTAATCACATGAGAAATCAGGTTCAACGCGGTGTAATAATAGCCCAAGGCCACTAGCACGATTAATCCCACCGGCACTAAAACGAAGCAAAATCCGAACGATTTTTTTAGAATCACTTTTATCCCGATTATCTTGTGCACTATCACCAAAAGTTTTTGACCGCTTTATTAAAACGTGGAGCAATAATCGCGATACAAAAACCAAGTGCGATAATCGTATTAATTTCACCTAGCACATCATTAGCCAATCCGCTGTCCACTCACATTACTGAAAATTGACGTGTTAAGTAATAAAACTATAGCAACAATAATCGCTTGGTAATGGATTGCACTTCTCCGCGCTCTTCTTGCGTAAAGCCAAAATGACGCACTGAAATGCCGTTTGGACGCAACACCGCCAACACAAAGCTGAAAAACCACCAATATCCCGCCATACTCAACGACCACTGCCAAAATTCATCCGGATTTCTAAAGAAGAAAATCCAATCATTTGACATAAATGGCTAGGAACCACAAAGTCGTGGATAAAGACAGAATAGCTGTATAGAATAAAGTCAATAGGCGTATGCCATTGGCTGTCGGAACGTAGTGTATTAATTTGGCTGATTAATCCCAAGCGATGTTTAATTGCTGGTTTAAATTTAAAAATAATCGCCGATAACTACTAAAAATAAAAACATAAGTTAACAAATACGGCAAATTATTAAAGTCGTTTGAAAGCCTAATTTTTGGCAATACCGTCAAACTGGGTACTTAAAGACATCGGCAGTTTTTTTGATCCAATCCATATTAATCGGATTGTTACTTTTTACCCAGAAACTCTGTTGATCCAATTTAGACTGGATCTGATCACTAATTTGCGTAATTTGCTGTTGTGTCAACCTAATGAAATAGCTAAATTTCAACTGATTATTCAAAGACTTAATCAAGTCCGACAAAATCTTACGACGCTCAATTAACAAATTCGTAAACTGTGCTTTTTCTGCCGCGCTGAAGGTTTGATTCTCATCCCGCTGGATTTCTTTTCAATATAGCTATCTAAGTCATAGAGTTCATTACGTTTTTGCGTAATATCGTAATCTGCACGCGCAAATCGGCAATTTGCTTTTGAGAGGCCTTGAATGTTTAAATTTGTCGGTAATTTTTGCTTTTTGTTGCTGAATAATCCCTCGATAGCACCAATGTGCCCTGTAAAGAACTGATTTGATCATCAATCGTACGTTGGGTTTGCGTCAGATTATCCAACACATTACACGCATCCGCAACTCATCTTGCGTAAGCGTGTTGGTCTGTTTGTTCCAACAAATATTTGCTCAGTTGTGCATTACGCTCTAATTCTTTTTGAATAAACTCATTTTTAACCGCATTTTGACTTTGTTGCTGAACTTGATCGACTTGATTTTTGCGTTTGCTCTAAATTGTTGGTTGATCACCTCCTGAATCACTGCCAATTGTTGCTGTTGCACTTGTAGCGCGAACGCTTAATAAATCATAACGGCTCTGATACAACACCGTGAGCTGATCGCTATTCTTCAACAGAATTTGATTATAGGTATTTTTCAAATCGATTAGTTGTAATTCCAACTGATACTGCTGTTTCAAAAGCACTTGAGATGCCACTATCGCTAAGTTTTTGATTAAGCTCTTGAGTGCGCTTTTTAGATTTGCGGTTAATGGTTTGCGCCTGCTCGGAAACAGAGCTTTGCCCCGCCAATTGACCATTCGCGATACTTTAATGCTGCCTGGCGTCTCCTGTTGTTGATTGGTTAATTTTTCGTTGAGCTTTGCAAATCAGCCAAGCTACGAGACTCGATAATCTCTCGCTTTTGGCGGTGTTAAGTTGCTTCTTGAGATTTTGTAACTCACTGTTATTTTTTTGAATTTCGGCATCAGCGCCATTAATCGTGTTTTCAATGCCTCATTGCTTTTTGTTGAGCTTTGAATTTGTTGCAACAAATCTAATGAGGTTTGCAAACTGTCAATCAACGCTCTCATCGCTATCAGTCATTTTTATTTGCCGCGGCAAGATCCGCTTTTAAGGCTTTTCCGTCGGCAATGCGTTGTTATTTTGATCGGCAAATGCACTTTTGCGACACAGCCACATTCAACACAAATGCGGCGCAAAGTGCGGTTAAAAATACGATATTTTCATAGTTATCCTAATTGCTTTGCCAGCCAATCTGCCAGCACCTTCCGTGAAATCTTAATTGCACCGCGGACCAAATCTGACGGCAGTGGATAATAGGCAACGGGCTGTTTAAAAACGTTCCAACCGCCCGTGTAAAAATTCCTGCAGATTTTTGACCGCACTTTGATTGAATACCCTTTAAATTCAACCATCGCAACCGGTCGTTGCCCAAATTCTTTGATCACTAATGGGCAACACAAACACTTGACGAACCAGGTCTGATTGTAAAATCTTTTGTTTCAATTTCCTCCGGCTGAATATTTTCGCCGCCGGAAATGAACATATTATCAATTCGTCCTAAAATCACAAGTTCATCATCAACCCAAGCCCCTTTATCTTTTGGTGGCAAACCAACCTTGTTCATTTAGCAAAGACACCACTCGTCCCCTGTTGCCAATAACCTAACGCCAACCCGGCACCGCGTAGCCAAATTTCATCATTCACCAACTGATATTCCCGTCCGTTTAAAGGCCTGGCCAACACCATTTTTCCATCATACACCTTAGCAAAAACGGTGAAGCCATTTCCGTCATACCATAGCCGGTATAACTTTTGACCCCGACGGACTTTAGCGCTTGCGTAAGCGTAAGAGGAATTTGTGCACCACCAAGCCAACACCGCTTGAGTATGAAATGCGCTGCGATTTTTCGCTGAGATACTGCAACCAGCGTTGCACCTGTTTGGCACCAACGAGACGTGAGAAACCCTGATTGATCGAGGCATAAAAAATTCTCACCGGCAACACTAATGTGGCTCCGCTCACCAACCAACGCCATACAATACCTTGTCCCGACACATGATATAAAGGCAAAGACAACAACCACGAGTGCTCTGCTGTGAAATCCATCAAAGCGCACACCCTTTGGCATTATCTAAGTGTGCCTGAACGGAATGCACAACTGCTTTTGGCAAGCCGGTAGAGCCGGAGGTTAACGTCATAGTTACAGGTTTTGTATCATCAAATTTAAAAATCGTGGCAATGGTCAATTTTCTAGGGCTTGCGTCATTGCCTGCGTTAAGGTAAAAAACGTTTGAAAAATCTGACCGCACTTGAGTGGTTCAAACGCTGTTTCAGACGGCTCCGATATCAAGAAAAACTCAACGTCATTTACACTTGGCACAGCTCAAGGATTTTTCCAAGTTGGAAACATCGGATTTAGGAGAAGCACTGAGCACCAATCTGAATCGCCGCCAAATAAAAACAGAACAAGTTCAAGACTATTTTTCCCGCATAACGCACGCCGCTTTGTTTGGTCACACCTTGTTGTGCAAGATAGGAGGAGAGCTGGAGCGTTGTCGCAAGCCGACGCCATGTGAAAAGTTTCGCCCTGCAAAAACTCTGCAAGGCGATTCGTTCGGAAAAACAATGGTGAATTGAAAAACAACGCCAAGGCGGGATCAGCTACTAATTTCGCCGTAAAATATGACCGCACTTGTTCGATTAATTCTTCCGGCAAATGCATAGACTGCATCGCACCTTCCAACATTAACATTTTACGACCGCTATTTGTGTTGGTTATCACCCAATATGGCGTGTCAGGAATTTGTTTCGGTTTGGTATGATTCCCCGCCATTAGCAGAGTGACCTTCATCACGGGCGAAAATAAACACGGGTGCGCCCTTGTAGAGATTCGGTAGCAAGCGCAAAACCCTTCCGGGTTGGTGCGGTATAAAATTGTCAAAATATTTAAAAAACGAACAACCGCTTTGTTTTCCTGTTTGAATTCTTCAGAATTTAACAAAGATTCCAATTTCGTAATGGTTTTTTGCATGACTTCGTCAGATTGTTTTCGATCACCGGTTTGTTGATTTCTTCTTCAAAAACGATTGGTTGCTCGGTCACCTGTTTGTTTGTTCATTGGAAGAAGATGGTGTAAGACCGGATTGATTTTCCGATAAGTTAACATAAGCATTGCGCGGAGAAAGATTTAATAAACGGCGCAAAATATCCGACGCACTTTCGCCAATAGATTGCGTATTGCCGGCAATGTATTGATAAAGCTCTTCATCGACTTCAATAATTTTCATTTTATCTCTCCACTTGCTTGATCTCATTTAATCTTTTGGCACATTATAGCGGGCTATTAACAAATTTCTCTAGACAAAAAATTCACGCCATGCAAAAATTACTCAATTTCCAATTTCATGAATCAAAAACAAGCAATTAACAAGCCTGTATTGGTTTTTATTCACGGTTTATTCGGCGATATGAATAATTTAGGCGTAATAGCCCGTGCATTTAGTGATAATTACGCCATTTTACGCGTGGATTTACGCAATCACGGACAAAGTTTTCCATAGCGATGAAATGAATTACGATGCAATGGCGGAAGATGTGTTTGCAGTGATTCAATCTTTATCCATTCAAAAAGTGGTGCTTAATCGGACATTCTATGGGCGGTAAAACAGCAATGGCGCTGGCGGCATTACACCCGGAAATAGTGGAAAGTTTGGTCGTCACTGATATTGCGCCGGTCGTTTATGGCAACCATGGCCATGATTCGGTATTTGCCGGATTATTTGCGGTCAAAAAGCCGCCCAACCCGCACACCCGTCAAGAGGCTAAACCGATTTTGGCACAACACATTGAAGATGAAAGCGCAACAGTTTATGCTGAAATCGTTTGATGGCGAATCCCGAGCGCTTCTGTTTTAATCTGACCGCACTTAAAACAAAATTATGCCAACCTTATGAGTGGCACACCCGCCATATTCACACAACCTTGCTTGTTTATCAAAGGCGGTAACTCCTCTTATATCTTGCCACAATATAAGTCACAAATTATCGAACAATGCCCACAGGCAAACGCCTTTACCATTAATGGTAGCGGTCATTGGGTACATGCGGAAAAACCGCAGTTTGTCATTCGTGCAATAGCAAATTTTTAGATAAAATTGATAGTCAATACGAATCTAAATAAAATTTCATTTGCCTTTTGAATTATGGTATAGTTTTCCTACCCAAATTTGGTTGTAGCTTATCATTATCACTTCCTAAATAATTTTTTTATTAAAGGAAGTAACTTTACACGCCAGTGGTTATGGCAAAACAAGATTCTGACTGCATTACTTTAGATTTATTTAGCGATATTCGCAAAGTTGGACGTCCGAAAACTAATCCACTGACCCTGAGAACAACAGATTCGTATCAATAAACGCAATCAATTAAAAGCGCGATAAATCTAGTGGGTTAAAACGTGTTGAGTTAAAAGTTGCATGAAGGTCTGGTTCAACAATTAGAAGATTTAGCATCAACTCTGAAATGTTAGTCGTTCCGAATTAATCGTCACGATTTTTGCAAGATTATTTTAAAATTGAAAAATAGGTAAAAAGAAATGGCTGTTGTTGGCTTATTTTATGGTAGTGATACCGGCAATACGGAAAACATTGCTAAAATGATTCAAAAAGCAATTAGGTAGTGATTTAGTTGATATTCGCGACATCGCAAAAAGCAGCAAGGAAGATATTGAAGCATATGATTTCTTGCTTTTTCGGTATCCCAACTTGGTATTACGGCGAAGCGCAATGTGACTGGGACGATTTTTTCCCAACATTGGAAACAGATTGATTTTACGGATAAATTAGTCGCCATTTTCGGCTGTGGAGACTCAGGAAGATTACGCAGATTATTTCTGCGATGCGATGGGAACTGTGCGCAACATTGTTGAACCGCATGGCGCGATTATTGTAGGAAACTGGCCAACTCGAAGGGTACACCTTTCGAGTCTTCACAGCATTAATTGATGACAATACATTCTGTCGGTTTATGTATTGATGAAGATCGCCAACCGGAATTAACGTCTGAACGTGTGAATAAATGGGTTAAACAGGTCTACGATGAGATGTGTTTAGCTGAATTAGCTTAATAGCAAAAAGGAGCTGTTATGTCTGAAGAAAACATAAACTATTAAAAAGTGGGATTGAAAAATCACAGAACCGCGTTTAACCATTTTAGCCTTTTAATGCAAAAACATCACGATCAGCACTTTTCGCCGAAGATGTCTATAAAATGCTTTTTGGAAAATGGTGAAGATATCGGTTTAGCCACGCGTACCGCGTATTAAATCAGTTTGATGAAGCGAAAATCTTAATTCGTCATAATTTTGAAGGTAACAAATCGGTTTTTGAATTAGCACCAACACAACACCATGATCACAATATTTGCACCGATTGTGGCAAAGTGTTTGAACTTTAATGATGAATTAATTGAAAATCGCCAAAAAGAAATCAGTAAACAACACGGCATTGAGCTTTCCAGCCATAGTCACCTTTTACGGCAAATGCAGCGACATTAATCACTGTAGCGAAAACAATAAAAATATCTAAAAAGGTGGTTTCAAAACCACCTTTTCGTTTTTAAAAACACGTCAAAATCAGACCGCGCTTTACTTTTTATTAAATCAAACGTCGTTAAGCGAAAAGCCGCCATAATTGGCACTCACATCGTTATTTAACCAAAAATTTCCGCTTAGCGGATTATAGTGATACCCCACCATCTTCAACGCATTCTAATCCTGCCTTATCCGTCCAAGCCAACAATTCGGCCGGCTGAATAAACTTATCATAATCGCGAGGCGCTTTCGGGCAACATTTTCAGCACATACCAGCGCCCAACACCACCAACGCCCAAGCTTTTAATCGTTCGGATTAATGGTAGAAAAATAAACGCCATTGGGTTTTTAATAGCCCAGCGCAATTTTCAATAATCGATGCCGGATTCGGCACATGCTCTAACATTTGCCATACAGGTAATCACATCAAAGCCAAATCCCTGCTGACTCATTTTCTGCTGAAAGTGCGGTCTGTGCAAAATATTTTCACATAACTGTTCAATGGTAATTTGTTGATAGTCAATCTTCAGCCCTGTTCTTCGGCGTGTGCTTTTAGCCACAGCCAAAGCGTGCCGAAGACATATCAATACCGGTAACAAAAAGCGTCTTGTTTTGCCATTGATTCTGCAAGAATACCGCCTCCGCACTCCAACATCCAAAACACGCTTGCCGGTCAACCCGCCGGCTTTTTGCAAAAATGTAGTTTAAACGTAGCGGGTTTAGCTGATGGATAGGCTTGAAATCACTGTTTGATCCCACCAACTTATTGCCATTTTTCAAATTTATCAATTTCTTGCTGATCAACATCTCATGATTATGCTCCACTTTTTACATAATGTGCCTAGCGTAGCACACTAAAAATATCCTAAAAACGACCGCACTTTTTATGTAATCCGATGCAAGATTTTCGCAATTTTTCTAGGGGAGAAAAGCCCTTTCGTGCTATAATCACGCCAATCACCATTAAATTTAATGATTAGGAAGTTCTAAATGACTGATTTAGTCCAAGATATTACGCCGGTGAGTATTGAAGAAGAATTAAAATCTTCATACCTTGATTACGCCATGTCTGTTATTGTGGGGCGTGCGTTACCTGATGTGCGTGACGGTTTAAAGCCGGTACACCGTCGCGTATTATTCGCTATGCATGAAGGCGGCAATGCCTATAACAAACCTTATCGTAAATCTGCCCGCATTGTGGGTGATGTTATCGGTAAATACCACCTGCATGGCGACAGCGCAGTATATGACACTTTGGTGCGTATGGCGCAACCTTTCTCACTTCGTTATATGTTGGTAGACGGTCAAGGTAACTTCGGTTCGGTGGATGGTGATGCGCCGGCGGCAATGCGTTATACGGAAGCCTGTATGACCAAAATCGCCCATGAATTATTGGCAGATTTAGACAAAGAAACTGTGAATTTCGCACCGAACTCACGACGGTTCCGAACAAATTCCTGAGGTGTTACCAACCAAAAGTCCCCGCCTTACTGGTTAACGGTTCTTCCGGTATTGCAGTGATGGCAACCAATATTCCGCCACACAATTTAGGGCGAAGTATTAGACGGATGCTTGGCTTATATTGAAAAATAACGATATCACTATTGATGAATTAATGAGTCACATTCCCGGTCCGGATTTCCCAACAGCAGCCCCTAATTAACGGCCGTAAAGGCATTGAAGAAGCTTATAAAACCGGTCGCGGTAAAATTTATGCGTGCAAAAGCCGAAATCGAAACCGATGAAAAGGCCGTGAAAACCATTATTGTTAACGAAATTCCTTACCAAGTTAACAAAGCCAAATTAATCGAAAAATCGCCGAGTTCGTCAAAGAGAAAAATCGAAGGCATCAGCGGTCTGCGTGATGAATCAGACAAAGACGGTATGCGTATCGTTATCGAAATCAAACGTGATGCCGTAGGTGAAGTGGTCGTAAATAACCTTTATGCGCTCACCCAAATGCAAGTGACTTTCGGCATCAACATTGTGGCCTTAGATCGCGGCCAACCTAAATTATTAAATTTAAAACAATTAATCGAAGCCTTTTGTTTTACACCGTCGAAGTGGTGACACGCCGTACTATTTTTGAATTGCGCAAAGCGCGTGAACGTACGCATATTTTGAAGGCTTGGCCATTGCCTTGGCAAACGTCGATCCGATTATTGAGCTTATCCGCCAAGCACCAAACCCGGAAACAGCCAAACGCGAATTAATTGTCCCGTCCATGGCAACTTGGCCATGTTTCCGATATGTTGGCCGCAGCAGGTGTAGATGCGGCTCGTCCGAAGATTTGGATGAACATACGGCATTCGTGACGGTTTGTATTATTTAACCGAAGTTCAAGCTCAAGCCATTTTAGATCTTCGTCTCACAAAAATTAACCAACTTAGGCCACGACGAGATTCTTTGATGAATACAAAAATTGTTGGAAGCCATTGGCGAATTGCTTTGCATTTTGCGTAGCCCGGAAACGCTTAATGGAAGTTATTCGAGAAGAATTGGAACAAATCCGCGAACAATTTAATGACCCGCGTAGAACGGAAATTACGGCTGCTTCCGGTGATATTAATTTGGAAGATTTAATCGCACAGGAAGACGTAGTTGTTACTCTTTTCCCACGAAGGTTATGTGAAATATCAACCGATTACCGATTACGAAGCACAACGTCGCGGTGGCAAAAGGTAAATCGGCAACGAAGATGAAAGAAGAAGATTTCATCGAAAAACTATTAGTTGCGAACACTCACGACACGATTCTCTGTTTCTCCAGTCGTGACGCTTATATTGGCTGAAAGTGTATCAACTTCCACAAGCTGCAGCCGTGGTTCACGCGGTCGTCCAATCGTCAATATTTTACCGTTAGGGAAAATGAACGAATTACGGCGATCTTACCGGTAACCGCATATGAAGAAGATAAATTCGTCATCGCGGCAACCGCCGGCGGTGTGGTGAAAAATCGCCTTAACCGAATTCAGCCGTCCGCGTTCCAGCGGATCATCGCCTTGAATCTCGCGTGATGAAGATGAGTTGATCGGTGTGGATATTACCGATGGTAGCAACTGAAATCGTGTTATTCTCCTCTCAAGGCCGTGTAGTTCGTTTCAGTGAAACCGCCGTACGCGCAATGGGGCGTTTAGCTACCGGTGTCCGCGGACAAAATTAGCTCACCAACTGATTCAAGTGACGACGAGGCGGTAGAAATTGAAGATGTTTCTGATGACAATGCGGAAGAAACATTAGATTTGAATATCGACAAAGTTGTCTCTTTAGTAGTGCCGAAAAATAATGGAGAAATCCTCACGGCAACGCAAAATGGTTATGGTAAACGAACCAAATTGAAGAATATCCAACCAAATCACGTAACACTAAAGGTGTGATTTCCATTAAAGGTGAGTGAGCGTAATGGCAAAGTCGTTGCCGCGACACAAGTGATCGATACCGACCAAATCATGTTGATTACCGATGCAGGAACCCTGTTCGTACACGCGTCAGCGAAGTCAGCATCGGGACGTAACACAAGGGTTCGCCTCATCCGCACTAGCGAAGATGAAATCATGTTGTCAGCCTAGAGCGCATCTGCGATGTAGATGATGACGAAGGCGAAACAGGAAAGTGCGGTTGAAAAATACCGAAGAATAACGATATTAAGTTATTTTCTATTTCAAGCAGTAGTGTTTTACTACTGCCTTTTAATGTTGGAGTGAAAATGGGAATTTATCTAACTTATACGCATATCCTTTGCGCATTCTTAAGTTTAGGATTATTGCTTGTTCGTGAAAGTATGCAATTAAGCCAAAAAGATCATAGTAGCATAAAACTCTTGAAAATCTTACCGCACTTAGTGGATACATCTTTAATCTTAAGCGGTGCGATTATGTTAGTCATGTTCAACTACGGTCACCAATTTGGATTATCATCAAAACCTTTTTATTGGTAGGTTATATTGTGTTCTCAGCAAAATATTTTAGTAAGAAAAATCCGTCATCTAAGTCCACTATTTTTCTTCTTGCCCTGATTTCACTCATTGCAACAATTTTACTGGGATATTTTCGACTAGAAATAAAAAGTGGGTTTAGTACCCACTCATTTTTAACCACCGGCTAATTTCACTTTTATAGCCTTTTTGTTCCAGTAGCTGTTTCAGTAAATCACGTTTCTCACCCTGAATTTCAATAGTGTGATTTTTACCGCCCTCCGCAACCACAACGTTTTTAACTCTGCCGCAAGTAATTTTACCTCGGTTCTCGGCAAGCCCCAAGCCTGTGATGACACTAACACCATTGCCTTTTCGTCCGCTTTTTGCACCTGAATACGTACAATGCCATCGCCTTGCGGTACTTGCTCTTGAGGTTTCTCGGACTTAATGCAAGTCCCACCTCTGTCGAATAAACTAAAATGACTTGTCATGATGATTTAAGCAATAGACGTATTAATAGAATTTAAAACCCAAACCGGGTTTTCGGCTTGTGTAATCGGGCGACCAATCACCAGATAGTCTGCCCGGAACGAATAGCATGCCGGCGTCATGACACGACGTTGGTCACCAAAATCCGTCCTAATCGGGCGAATACCCGTGTAACTAATTTAAAAATCGGGTCCACAGTTATTACGTAAAATTTCTACTCTTTGCGGAGAACATACCACGCCATCTAACCCCGCACGTTGAGTTAAATTCGCCAAGCGAATAATATGCTCCATCGGGGACGAATTAATGCCACTTTGCAATAAATCCAAATCTTCCATACTGGCTAACACAGTCACTCCAATAAGCAATGGCGCCTCTTTGCCATAAGGTTCAAGAATTTTTAGCTTCTTCCATCATGCGTAAAACCGCCACTCGCGTAAGTCTACCATCCATACTTCCTAAATTGGCAGCAGAACGCACTGCTCTTTGCTACCGTGTTTGGGATGTCATGGAATTTTAAAATCAAGGAAAAACATCAAATGACGACTATGTAGTTGTTTCCACAAAGCTCGTGCCAAGGGTAGTAAACATCTTTTTCCCACTTTTAAAACGACAGGTTTGAGGATCGTTGATCAACCAATGCCAAGGCATCGGTTTCTTTTTTCATAATCTAATGCAATAATGACTTTATTCGTCATAGTTTTCCTTATAAATAAAGCTGGCTAGCACCTCAATTTATGTCCAATTGAGCTAACCGGTTTTGATCGTTTCCATTGGCGACAAGAAGGGCAACTACCAAATTAATTTGTGAGTTTGATAACCGCACTACAACGATAACCAAAAAGTTTGCTTAATCCGCTCACCCACCATTTTATGTATACAGAATCAAACTGTCTTTTTCCTCGGCCTTTCTCTGCGTCATTAATTTGATATTAGACAAAACGATGAAAAATTAGTGTCGCCGGATTCTGCTGCAGTTGTTGATAAAGCTGAGAGTCAGGCAGCACGACCATCCTTTTCTTCAATTAAACCGTCAACATTAAAGCTACCGCACTGTTATTATGTTTCGCGGCTTGCCTCAATTAAAATAATTCAAAAATTATCCAATTGGTTTAGTTGTTGATAGCAGAATTTTAAACTGTGTACATTTCGCCAATATAAGCGGTATTTTGCGTTAAAAATATTTTCTAAAAATATCTACCGCACTTTTGTACTTTTCTGTTTAATATATAAATCCGCTAACATCATTGACGCCCGAACGCAATTCGGTGAAACCTTGAGGGCTTGTAACAAAATTTTGTTTTTGATCTTCTTTGCTTTTTCATCAGGCAGATTTTGCACATATTCACACAATAGTGAGCCAATTCAATTCGATTACTATTCGGTGAAATTTTCGCTAATTTTTCAGCGACATTAATGGCCTTTTTCCATTCTTTCGTTTTTGATAAAATTACCGCAAGCTGTTGTAACGCTCCTCAGCAAATTCCGGTTCATCCACCATTAAAATATAAAGATGTTCGGCCCGGTCAAAAAACCAACAGCCATAAAAATCTCGGGCTAACTGTTGCTTAGCCAGTAATTTCGTTCGAATGTATAATTAGGACTGTTATCCAAAGCTTGATGAATACGCAATGCGCGATCCACTTCGCCTCGAGAACGAAATAAATTACCTAAAGTTAACTCTGCTTCCAAATCAGGAATTACTGTCAATTTCATTTTTCATTTTCTTGCTTTTTGCAACATATCTCAAAAATAAATCGACGGCTTTCTCGGTTTGATTAGCTAAAAGGAAATTAACTCCGGTAACATAATCTCGGAGAGTTTATTACTGACATCTTCCTGATCTTGCACTCACGATGCCCCATATACCAAACCATACGCGGCAGCAATCGGCAAAAGAAGGAAGAGTAATTCAAGCATTATTGAGAAACCTTTATCTCTGCTAGTCGTTAACTCGTTAATTTGTTGGGTTTGGCGTTTGATTTGACGATTTAATGCGATATTTTTTTAAGTTTTAATTTGAGGTAGAAAAACCGGTGATAAACCAACTGGAGGATGAGACCCAAACCGAATAAAATAGCAACTAAGGTAGAAAGTTGGAATTGGCTTTGTGCAAAGATGTAATTGAGGTAATTACCTGATCGTTGTTCGCCCCACGGTAACAGCAACTAAAATGATAGCCAAGACGATGATTAATCCAAAAATATATTTAATCATTTGGTTTCTCCCTCTGAAATAAAGTTGTTGCCCATTATGCCAAAAATGAGACAAAACGACACTTAAAAGTGCGCGTTATGAAAAGTTAGTTAAATAAATTATGCGTAAACGTCAACACGTTCTCTTAGCTCTTTTCCTGCCCTAAAGTACGGCACGCATTTTGCCTCTAATTTAACTTGTTCACCGGTTTTAGGATTACGCCCTATGCGAGGTTGACGACAATGTAAAGAAAAACTACCAAAATCCACGTGACTTCAATACGTTCGCCACTTTCTAATACATATGACATTTCGTTCTAAAATTGCTTTTACCGCTTCTTCAACATGTTTAACAGGAATGTTGCTATTTTTGCACTAAAAAGTTCAATAAGCTCTGACTTTGTCATACTATTCTCCTAACTCTTCATGAACCGGCATGTTGCTATGCCGGTTTTTACTAATAAAGTGAATTACTCACCTTTAGCTGCTTTGAAAGCTTCAGCCATTGCATTTGGAATAGCAACTTCTTCTTGCTTATTCACGTTTGCCACAGCAGCTGCTTCTTCAGCTTGATCTTTTCGCACGAACAGATAAGTGAACAATACGTGCTTTACGATCCACCCGCTGTATTTCGCTTCAATAACATCGCCTGCAGCAACTCTCTGTTAGTTAAATCAGCTGCGCGGATATAACCTTCAACACCGCCATCTAATTCAACTTTAGCACCTTGCATCAGCTTCAACAACTTTAGCGTTTAATACCACGCCTTTTTGTTGATTGCTACGAAGTTATTAAACGGATCCTCTCAGTTGTTTAATACCCAAAGAAATGCGCTCTTTTACTGCATCAACTTGTAATACAACGGCGGCAACTTCGTCACCTTTCTTGTAGTTACGAACAGCTTCTTCGCCCAGACATTCCAAGAAATGTCAGATAAGTGGACTAAACCGTCAATGCCACCGTCTAAACCGATAAAGATACCGAAGTCGGTGATAGATTTGATCTTACCAACAACTTTGTCACCTTTGTTGTGAGTTTCAGCGAATTGAGTCCATGGATCGTTTTGCATTGTTTTAAACCTAAAGAAATGCGACGACGTTCTTCATCGATTTCCAATACCATAACTTCAACTACATCACCAAGGCTTACAACTTTAGATGGGTGGATATTTTGTTAGTCCAATCCATTTCAGAAACGTGAACTAAACCTTCAACACCGTCTAAAATTTCAACGAAACAACCATAGTCGGTTAAGTTAGTCACTTTACCGCTTAATTTGCTGTTTACAGGGGTGGTTTTCAGCGATTGCAGCCCAGCGATCTGGCCCCAATTGTTTTAAGCCCAAAGATACACGGGTACGATCTTTGTCAAACTTCAATACTTTAACAGTGATTTCATCACCAACATTCACAATTTCGCTTGGGTGTTTAACACGCTTTCCAAAGCCATGTCGGTAATGTGTAATAAACCGTCAACACCGCCTAAATCAACGAATGCACCGTAGTCGGTTAAGTTTTTAACGGTACCTTTAACTTCAGCACCTTCAGACAAGTTCGCTAATACTTCTTCGCGATCTTGGCTGCTTTCAGATCTCGATTACTGCACGACGGGAAAGCAACAACGTTGTTACGTTTTTGATCAGTTTGATTACTTTGAATTCTAATCTCGCCTAATAAGTGATCAGCATCACGAACCGGACGGGTATCAACTAATGAACCCGGTAAGAATGCGCGAACACCGCTTAACTCAACTGTGAAGCCGCCTTTCACTTTACCGTTCACTAAACCAAGCACAGTCGCTTGTTCATCGTAGGCTTTCTAATACAATCCAAGCTTCGTTGCGCTTTTAGCATCTGAGCGAGAAACAACTGTTTCACCAAAAACCGTCATCTACAGCTTTAAGCACTACATCAACAACGTCACCAACTTGAACTTCTAATTCGCCTTGCGCATTAAAAAATTCTTCAGCAGGAATTGCAGATTCGGATTTAGAACCGGTATCTACAAAGAACGTAGCCTTTTTGGATAGCAACGATGGTACCTTTAACAACTCGCGCCTTGACGGGTTTCAAGGCCTTTCAATGACTCTTCAAAGAGTTGAGCAAAAGATTCTGTCACTAATTAATCTTCAATTTTAAACATAACGTCCACTTCCAATCCATAAAAAGTGGGGCTGATAATAATGTTCATTCATCCGTGAATAAACCGTAAAATTTTAAACCTTAATATCAAGACGCTGTTGAATATAAGTCAGCGCCTGCTCAATAACTTCATCAATAGTTAACGATGTACTATCACAAAAACGCATCTTCAGCAGGTTTTAAAGGAGCAACGGCACGATTTCTATCGCGCAAATCACGCTCTTTTATCTCGGCTAAAATCTGTGCAAAGTTACCACTAATCCCTTTATTTTGCAAACTGGTTATGCCCGTCTTTTTGCACGCTCTTCCGCGCTGGCGTCTAAAAATAGTTTTTACTTGCGCATCAGGAAACACCACCGTTCCCATGTCCAGCCATCGGCGATTAAACCATCATTTTTTTCGCAAAAATCCTGCTGAAGTTCTAGTAATGCGGCACGAACTTGCGGGAAAAACCGCCGCACTTTTGATGCGGCATCTGCTACCTCTTGTGTACGAATCAAACGGCTTACATCCATACCGCCTAATAACACATTCACTTCACCGTCTTGTGGTACAAATTGAATATCTAAATGACGGGCAAGCTCCGCCAATTCCGTTTCATTGGTTAAATCTGCATTGCGTTTTTAACGCTGCCAATCGCGGTCACGCGATAAATCGCCCTGAATCCAACAATGCAAAGCTCTAGTTTTTCTGCCAAGGCATAACATAACGTACCTTTACCGGCGCCGCTTGGTCCGTCCACCGTAATAATTTTATTCATGGGTATTCTCTGTAAAAAGGGATTGAATATCGGCTGTCATCTTGTCAAACATCTCATAGCGTTTACGGTACATAGACCGCTTTTTACTCTGAATATCCTCCAACGGACGACGCTCAAGTGCGGTCGGAATTTTGCCAATAATTTTCAGTCAACTTCCCTCATTTTCCCTGCCAAAATTCATCATAATTAAACAATAACTTTGCTGAATCATTCCAACGGTATTTCGCCTGACTTTTTATGCGGAATGCCTTCTAAACGACAATTCAACTGTGTGGCTAGTAATTTAAAAGGCATTGACCAACATAAACATCGGTCGCACACCGTGTAACAATTTTGTTGCCACTCGAACCAGTTCCTACGCCTCTTCGCCCTTTTGGCCCTGAATGGACGCCACCAATAGTCGATTGTCTGACAAAAATGTAAAAACTGGCGGAATAAATCGTACGCTGATCACTGTCCGTTAATCCAACCGCAAAAATCCTTCATAAGGATCAATATCATTTAAACGTAATTGCAATGCCAACGTTTCCGTCAACTGTGATAACAATATCGGCTGTTGGGCAATCAACGTTTCACATAAGGCTTTGCCAAACTTCGCCTCTGCCACTGCAAAATTCGTTTGAATAGCCTGTAAACGTTGTGTTGAATTAAAACGCTTATCGCAATACTGACTTAACAACGTATTCACCCGATAAGGATGATGTCTAAAAAACGGCTTGCCACTGCGGGTTATCGTTCATAAACGCCACAAACGCATGGCATTGTTTGGTGAAAAATCAGGCGCCTAGCCTGATAACGCAACCATTCACGCAATAATTTTAATTTTCGTTTTTCATAAGGAAACATTGCACGAAAGGTCGGAAAGTGAAATGCTGTCACACACACCTCAAAAATGTTAGTTCAATAATTCAGCGCCGAATTATAGCAAAAGGCTTTTTCTTTAAAATGTGCCAAAAGCCGAAAAACACCGTTCAAAGTGCGGTCATATTTCAGCGTGTTTTTACACAAACACCTGTTGAACTAAGAACATATATAACATGGTACCGGCAGCGATGGACAAGAACATATTGCGCTTCCACAAATGTAACGCAACGACAGATCGCACCAGAAAGAAATTCGGGAACGCCATGAAAGCCGCTAAACACATCCACGTTTTTGTAACAATACACCACTAACATACCAAACATCGCCGCAGGTAAAACTTTACCTAAATAACGGATATATTCGGGAATCGGGCGGTTAGCAGGAAAATCCAAAATGGCAACCAACGGGTAAATTGCACACCTAATACGGCAATGCCAATGGTGATGATTTGTTCGGTTAATGTCATTCTTCTATCCTCTCCAATCTTTGAGGACGATTTCGGACGACGGAAAAGTCAACACTGTCCAAATGCCGATTAACGTTGGCAATAAGAAATATTCACGTCCGAAAACGATGAGGGAAATCACGGCAATCGCCAAACCCAACAAAGAGCTTTGCATGAGATTTTTCCTGAGCCCAGTTTTTCGGCAAAAATCACTAAAAATAACGCCGTCATAGCAAATTCAATGCCCTTCAAATCAAAGGGGATAATATTACCGAACAGGTTGCCGAGGCCCTGCGCCGATTATCCAGTACATATGCAAATAAAACGAGACAAAAAGCATATACCAGCCACGATCAAGATGCGACGGAACCTTTGCCATGTAATTCAAAGAAAAAGATTCATCAACCAGGGTGGCAATGAGATACGGACGCTTTTTGCCTAATGACTTTCCATATTTTTCCAACATGGAAATGCTGTAAAAGCTGTCGTCCACTTACCATCAAGGGTAATCAACAACGCATTTAACGGTGCAAATGCCAAACTTAATGCGCCGGCAATATAAATTCCACCGAGCCGCCATAAATTAACAACGCCATCAGCACGGGGTACCAAAAACTAAAACCAGCGCTTTCATGTAAATGCCGTAAGCCACGCCAAGGAACAAAAAAAGCCGGCGAGCATCGGCGGCACTATAGGAACAGGCAGCTTTTCGCCGCCGCCCAAATGAGATGAGAATTTGTCTTTACATCAGACATACAACCAGATCTCTTCTAATATGGATAATTCGGGCAAGGTAGAAAAACTTTGAGCTTTCACGGTTTCATGAAATCATCCACGAAAGCAATTTGCGAATCCAACTCTCGCGTTGCGGCATAAAGATTACTGTGTAACCCCTGTTCGGTGATTTTACGCGCCACGATGTAGCCTCGATCCAAATAAGGCTTCGCCGCCCAAAAACGGCAATGCGGCCACACCACGTTTACTGGCCACCAATTGAATAATCGCTATGGTGAGCTCACTGGTTCGGCGGGTCGGATTAACGCCTTTCGGGTGTAATACCTTACGCAACAAATCCAACATATCATCCGGCACAGGATAAGTAATCAAAGTTTGATCAATAAAATCTTCCGCCTGCCAAACATCTTTCACTGCCAGCGGATGATCTTTCGCACAATCCCACCATTTCATAGGGAAAACAACGGCTTATACACAATGCCCGGGTCTCTTCCACTTCTTGCACAACCGCCCAATCGGCACGATGGCTTAACAGCAACTAACGGCATCGGTGTGGAAACCGGACACAATATCCAACTCCACCAACGGCCAATGCTGACGGAATAAATCCATCGCGGGCATGAGCCAATCGAAGCTAAGTGTGGCATTCCACCGCAATCCGCAACTCTCCTGCTTCCTTGTTTCACCTGGGCGCAAATCACGCTCCGCCTCAATCACTTTAGGGCAAAATATCATTGGCAAGCTGAATCAAGCGCTCCCCTGCGGCAGTAAAATGCAAGGGTTGGGTTTTACGTTCAAATAACGGCAAGCCATATTGATCTTCCAACAGTTTAATTTGATGGGAAAGGGCGGATTGTGTGGAGATAAACCCGCTTTGCAGCCAAAGAAACACTGCCCGTTTCTTTTTAAGCGAGTAAGGTTTTGAGGTGTCGAAGTTCGAGAAAGATTGGTTTCATGAGAAAGATTCATATTAATAAGAAAAATAATGAAGTCGTATCATACACCAAAACCAACTGCGCTTTAATGTTCTACGGAATAAAAGTGCGGTCGAAAATCAACATGTTTTTACGTTCTGTGCTATTACGTCAAAACCAAAATATTAAAATTATTCATACAAATTTGGAAAATTATTAATTTGCATAATAATTCTAATTCCTTCATTCTACACACGTACAGACGTTTAGCCGTCTAAATCATTTAAACTACAAAACAAGGAATTATGATGACAATATTTCATTTAGCAGGCTTCCGCGTGTAGGTGCCAAGCGTGAACTCAAATTTGCCCAAGAACGTTACTGGCGCGGTGAAATCGCCGAAGCCGATTTATTAGACATTGCATTGCGTGAAATTAACTGGCAACATCAAGCCAATGCGAATGCGGATTTCGTGGCGGTTGCGGACTTTACCTTCTACGATCACATTTTTAGATTTGCAAGTGGCAGCAGGCGCCATTCCCTGCGCGCTTTGGTTTCGACAGCCAAAACTTAACCTTGGATCAATATTTCCAATTGGCGCGCGGCAACAAAACACAATTCGCCATTGAAATGACCAAATGGTTCGACACCAACTATCACTATCTTGTGCCTGAATTCCACAAGGACACTCAATTTAAAGCCAACCCGGCGCACTATGTGCAACAAATCCGTAGAAGCCAAAGGCCCTCGGTCACAAGGTAAAACCGACCATCGTTGGCCCATTAACCTTCCTTTGGTTAGGGAAAGAAAAAGGTGCCGCATTTAATCGTTTCGATTTGTTAAACAAACTCGTGCCGGTTTATGTAGACATCTTAAACGCGTTAACCGCTGAAGGCGTGGAATACATTCAAATTGATGAGGCTGCCTTAACCCTTTGATTTGCCGGCAGAATGGATTGCCGCTTATAAAGAGGTTTATGCCACTTTTGCTGCACAAGTAAACGCCAAACTCTTGCTTGCCACGTATTTCAGCTCCCGTGGCGGAACACGCCAATTTATTGAAAGCCTTACCGGTAGCCGGTCTTCATTGACTTAGTTCGCGCACCGGAACAACTTTCCGCCTTTGCCGATTACGACAAAATCCTTTCCGTAGGCGTGATTGACGGACGTAATATCTGGCGTGCGAACTTAAACCAAGTGTTAGATGTGGTTGAACCATTAAAAGCAAAAATTAGGTGAGCGTTTATGGATTGCGCCAAGCTGTTCCCTACTCCACACGCCTTATGATTTGGCGGTGGAAACCCAGCTGCAAGCCAACAAGCCGGAACTTTATCAATGGTTGGCGTTCACCTTGCAAAAATTCAAGAATTACGCGTAATTAAGACCGCACTTGAACAAGGTAGAACAGCCGTGCAAGCAGATCTTGATGCTAGCCAAGTAGCAGCTGACGCGCGTAAAAACTCCCGTGAAATCCACCGCACTTGTGTGGCGGAACGTTTGGCAAACTTCGCCGAAAAATGCCGATCAACGTAAATCGCCATTTGCAGAACGGATTAAATTACAAAATGCGTGGTTAAATCTACCGTTGCTGCCAACCACCAATATTGGTTCCTTCCCGCAAACCACGGAAATTCGTCATGCCCGTGCTGCCTTCAAAAAGGCGATCTCAGCTTGACAGATTACGAAGCGGCAATGAAAAAGAAATTGAATTCGTGGTGCGCGAGCAAGAAAAATTGATTTAGACGTGTTAGTACACGGCGAAGCGGAACGTAACGACATGGTGGAATACTTCGGCGAATTGCTCGATGGGTTTGCGTTTACCAAATTCGGTTGGGTACAAAGTTACGGTTCCCGCTGCGTCAAACCACCGGTTATTTACGGCGACGTGACCCGTCCGGAACCAATGACCGTGCGTTGGTCGCATATGCCCAAAGCCCTCACCAACAAAGTGATGAAAGGCATGTTAACCGGCCCGGTAACCATTTTACAATGGTCTTTCGTGCGTAACGACATTCCACGTTCCACGGTGTGTAAACAAATTGCGGTGGCACTTTCTGATGAAGTATTGGACTTAGAAAAGCGGGTATCAAAGTCATCCAAATTGACGAACCGGCCATCCGCGAAGGTTTACCGCTTAAACGTGCCGATTGGGACGCTTATTTACAATGGGCAGGCGAAGCTTTCCGTTTCAAAGTTCAATGGGTTGTAAAGATGATACGCAAATTCACACACACATGTGTTATTCCGAATTTAACGACATTCTACCGGCTATTGCCGCCCTAGATGCCGACGTGATCACCATCGAAACTTCCCGTTCCGACATGGAATTACTTACCGCATTCGGTGATTTCAAATACCCGAACGACATCGGCCCGGGCGTGTACGACATCCACAGCCCACGTGTGCCGACCGCAGAAGAAATTGAACATCTTCTTCGCAAAGCGTTGCAAGTGGTACCAAAAAGAACGCTTATGGGTAAACCCGGACTGCGGCTTAAAAACCCGCAGCTGGCCGGAAACCATCGCCGCATTAAAAGTGATGGTGGATGTCACGAAGAAATTACGTGCCGGGAATTAGCCTAATTCACAGATAGTCCTTCACCGGTAAAGAAAAGCTGAATCTCGAGAGAGGTTCAGCTTTTTATTTATGGAAAAAGAAAAAGTGCGGTCGTTTTTAGACGTGTTTTTATTCAACAAAACACAGAAATGCTCTCTCTCTAAACATGTCGCTTCGCAGTGGGAGGCAAAAAGTAATTTTATCAGGACGATAACTAATGCTACCGTACTGAAATAGACGTCCGTCGGCTAAATAAGTGGTACTGGTAACGTTCACAATCATATTATACTCACCGAGGTCCATGGTGCTCTTCTTCATTGGCATAACGAAACACAATTTCACGCTGTGAATAACTAATTTTTAGGCCTAGTTCACTTTCTAAATGAGTGATAAATGGAGTGTTCCGCAATTTCACGATTAATGAAAGGAACAATATGACGATCAAAGTAAGAGACTTCGTATTCCACCGCTTCCCCGTCAATTTCACGAACACGACCTATACGGTGAAAAATCCATCTGATCATTTTACGTTAAAGATCGCATTAATTCTTCTTCCCTTGCACAATATACAAACTGGTTAAGGTTGTTTTCACTTGATGGGTTAAAGGACGATTCAGCTCACCAACGGTTTTGATTTCAGAAAGCTGTTGAGGCGTTGATAAATTATGTTCAAGAACAATGAAAGTTCGCCCCTGTTGTTTCTGAATGTAACCGTCCATTTCAAGCAGAGAAAGAGCTTTGCGAATAGTGTCTTTAGAAAAACCATATTCTTGCATAAGCTCACTTTCACTGGGTAATTCTTGCTTGGGAGGTAAAAATTCCATCGGTTATTTTTCTTTTTATATCATTATAAACCGCTTTGTATTTACTCACTTTTCCACTCCATTTTTGACTTTTTATTCCTCAATTCAAATATTCAATAGAATAACACAAACCTTTCTTCTTATACGTATAGTTTTTGTGATCAAAATCACACTTTTACGTTAATGTTTAAACTTTTACGTAAAAAGTATTGCGTAAAATAAAATTTGAATTAAAAATCTCTCAACTTTTTACTTCTGAAGGGAAAAATTATGCTTACTCGGTCAAGCGGTGTTTTAATACACATCACCTCATTACCCAATGCATTTGGAATTGGTAGCTTTGGGGCAATCCGCTTATGATTTTGTGGATTTTTAGTTGAAACAAAACAAAAGCTATTGGCAAATCCTTCCATTAACCACCACCAGCTACGGTGATTCCCCTTATCAATCCTTCTCTGCCATTGCAGGTAACACACATTTTAATTGATTTTTGCTTTACTCACCCAAATAGGTTTATTGCAAGAAAAGGATTATGCTTCGGTTAATTTTGGCAATGATCCGACAAAAGTAGATTACGAACGCATTTTTTTATGCCGCGCCGTCCAATTTTAGAAATCGCCGTCAAACATTTCCTTGCCGATAAAAACGCCAGCCGAGATTTAAAAACTTTGAAAACAACCGCACCTGGTTAGAAGACTATGCGGAATTATGGCAATCAAAGAGCATTTCGGTAATAAGGCCCTACAAGAATGGGAAGATAAACTGGCTGTTGCCCGTCAACCCAAAGCACTTGCAAAATATCGTACTATGCTGAAAAAACAAATTCAGTATTTTAAAGTAACGCAATATTTCTTTTTCCAACAATGGTTGGCATTGAAAAATTACGCTAATCAAAGAGGATTAAAATTATCGGCGATATGCCGATTTTGTAACCGCAGACAGTGTTGAGTATGGACAATGCCGGAACTCTTTCAATTAGATAAAGAATGCAAGCCACTCTTTGTTGCCGGTGTCCCCGCCGATCAATTTAGCGCCACCGGACAGCTTTGGGGCAATCCGCTTTATGACTGGCCTGAACATAAAAAACAAGGCTATGCCTGGTGGATTCATCGCATTGAGGAAAGCTTTAAAATTTACGACGTACTTCGTATCGATCATTTCAAAGGTTTCTCCGATTATTGGCAAGTGGATGGCAAAGCAGACATTGCTAAATATGACGCCAGCAACCTGGGCCGGGATACGATTTGTTTAAAAGCGAGTAAAAAGCACAGCTAGGGCGATTTGCCGATTATCGCCGAAAATCTCGGCAATATTGATGAAAAAGCGGAGAAATTGCTCACAGATTGCGGTTATCCCGGCATGAAAATTTTGCAATTTGGTTTTGAAAAATGTGGTGGCGAAAGCCTGGATAGCCCACATTATTGCCATTCCACATTGCATTGCCTATACCGGCACACACGATAATGATGTGATTAATGGCTGGTATGCGGATTTATCCACAAAACAACAACAATATATCAACGCTTATACCCATCGCGCTGCCGATGAATCTGTCTGTCGAGGCAATGATTCGCCAATTAGTTTTGCTACCGTAAGTAATACGGTTGTGCCACCATGCAAGATATTTTTAGATTTGCCGAGCCAACTCAAAGAATGAATCTTCCTTCTACTATAGGTGGAAACTGGGAATGGCGAATGCAAGAAAGTGATTTAACAAAAAGCCAAAAAGATTTTTAACCCAAATAACCATGTTATATGGGCGCGCCAATAAAGGAACAAGTAATGATTAAATTTGGTGAATTTGTACAGCAAACAACAAACAAAAACTTGAAAAATTAAGTGATCATGCGATTTACGTACAGTTATTAAACTATATTAAAAACCCTTGCTGCGAATAAAGATACGGCTAAACGTAAGGTTTACTATATTTCTGCAGAGTTTTTGATTGGCAAATTACTGTCTAACAATTTAATCAATCTTGGCGTATATCAAGAAATCAAAGATGAATTAGCACGAGGCAGGTAAATCACTAAGCCATATTGAAGATATTGAACCGGAGCCGTCTTTAGGGAACGGCGGATTAGAGTCGTTTAGCTTCCTGTTTTTATTGATTCCATGTCCACCTCGGGTTAAATGCGGAAGGTGTGAAGACTGAATTATCATTGCAGTTTTGTTTAAACAAGTCTTTAAAAACAATGAGCAACATGCAGAACCAAATAACTGGATTGAAAAAGAGTCTTGGTTAATTCCTACAGACATCCGTTATGAGGTGCCATTTAAAAGATTTCACCTTAACCTCTAAATTAGATCGTATTGATATTCTAGGGTTACAAAAAGACACCAAAAATTATCTCAACTTATTTGATATTGAATCCATTAATCATAAATTGATTAAAAAGGCATTACCTTTGATAAAACAAAAAAATCAGAAAATCTGACCTTATTCCTTTATCCGGATGACTCCGATAAAAAAACGGTGAATTATTACGTATTTATCAGCAATATTTTATAGTCTCAATGCGGCGCAGTTATTAATTGATGAAGCCATTGAACGAGGCGGTAATTTACACGATTTAGCCGATTATGCGTATGTGCAAAATTAGTGACACCACCCATCCATGGTGATTCCGGAATTGATTCGCTTATTAACGGAAAAAAACATCGTATTAAATTTGCAGAGGCGGTGAAATCGTGCGCAATATGGTGGGCTACACGAACCTATCGATTCTTGCCGAAGCCTTAGAAAAATGGCCTTTAGCTTATTTAGAAGAAGTGGTTCCACATTTAGTTAAGATCATCAAAAACTGAATAAATTGAGTGCATAAGGAATATCCGAATCCTGATGTACAAATTATTGATAAGCAAAAACGCGTCCATATGGCGCATATGGATATTCATTTTTCAAACTCCGTGAACGGTGTGGCGGCATTACACACGGAGATTTTGAAAAATTCCGAACTCAAAGCGTTTATGAAATTTATCCTGAAGTTTAATAATAAAACTAACGGAATCACCTTCCGTCGTTGGCTGAATTTTTCCAACCAAAGAGCTAGCCGCTTATGTTAAACAACTTATCGGCGATGGTTGCTCACATGATGCAACGCAACTGGAAAAACTGCTTACCTTTAAAGATGATAAAAAGTGCATCAAAAATTAGCTGAAATTAAATTCCGGAATAAATTGGCACTGAAAACATATCTTAAAAGAAAATAAAGGCATTGAGTTGGATGAAAAATTCCATTATCGATACGCAAAATTAAGCGTTTCCACGAATATAAACGCCAACAAATGAATGCGCTTTTTGTGATTCATAAATACCTTGAAATCAAAGCGGGCAAACTGCCGAAACGTAAAATTACCGTGATTTTTGGTGGGAAAGCCGCACCGGCTATGTGATTGCACAAGATATTATTCATTTAATTCTTTGCTTGTCTGGGTTAATCAATAACGATCCGGACGTGAATCACTATTTAAACGTGCATTTGGTGGAAAAACTACAATGTCAGCGTGGCGGAAAAATTGATTCCGGCGACAGATATTTCAGAGCAAATTTCCCTTGCCTCAAAAGAAGCTTCCGGAACGGGCAATATGAAAATTTATGCTGAATGGCGCATTAACCCTGGGCACAATGGACGGCGCGAACGTGGAGTGCCGGAATTAGCCGGTGCGACATTTACACCTTCGGTAAAGATTCGGAAAGCATTATTAAACTGTATGAAACTGCCGGTTATGTTTCAAAAGATTACTATAAAAAGGATAAACACATTAAAAGAGCGGTCGATTTTTATCCTTGATTCTACGCTGGTGAAACTAGGCAATAAAAAGCGTTTAAAACGTCTGCATGATGAATTGCTCAATAAAGACTGGTTTATGACCTTAATTGACTTTTGATGCTTATGTTACGGCGAAAGAACAGATTCTGGCGGATTATCGAAGATCAAGATAGCTGGAACGAAAAAGTAATTCATAACATCGCCAAAAGCCGGTTTCTTCTCATCGGATCGCACCATTGCACAATATAACACCGATATTTGGCATTGTGAGGATTAAAGGGGAACATATGAAACTACTCACCCTCAACGTACACGCTTGGTTAGAAGATAACCAAGCGGATCATCATTATTGCCGACACCATTGTTGAAAAGGGCTACATCTGTCGTTGCCCTACAAAGAGTGAATCAATTAATGTCAGCGCCCGCGATTTCACAAGCATTAAAAGCAAGACAACTATGGCGTTGTGTTGCTGAATAAAATCAATCAACGGGCGACGCAAAAAATATTCGCTGTTTTTGGAGCAATTCGCATATTGGCTACGATAAATATGACGAAGGCATCGCCTTTTTAACCCGCTTGCCGGTTTATAGGTGGATGCTTTTTGATTGCAGCCAACATCAGCGCCTCGATTCTATCCTCTCGCGCAAAAGTTCGTGGCAACCGTGGAATATCAAGGGCCAACTTGTAGATTGTTATTCCTGCCATATCAACTTGCCGGTGCGCGGGTGAAAATCAACTGGACAACATTCGCAATATCGTGGAGCGTAGCCCGAAAGCCGAAATCTTAAAATTTTGATGGGCGATTTCAATACGGATGCAATCAGCGATCAAACGCTTATCAGAAAATTAAATCTCTCAGTTTTACTTGATACTTTTTGAGATGGCGGAACAGAAAGATAGCGGGATTACCGTTGAGAAAGCGATTGATGGCTGGAAAGGCCACAGCGAAGAAAAACGATTGAGACTATACTAAATCAAGCAAAAAGGGTTTTTATCGAGTCAGGGTGGTTTTTAATGGCAAAAATAAACCGGTATTTCCGACCATTTCGGTTTGGAAAGTCGAGCTTACATTGTGGGAGAACATACATGAAAAATTGCTCAGTTTTTGAATTTTTGGCAAAAATTCGGCAAATGTAATGGTGGTAATTGCTGTGATGCCCTGCCGCAGGTTTTAGTGAGTGAGTATCGGTAACTCGTTACCGTTAATTATGATGCCGAATGGCTGGCGCGCGTGGATAATATCATCGCGCAAATCGGTTTGGGGCATTATCGGCAATCTGCATTTGTTATTTGCTTTAGCCATTGAGTGGCAGTTGGGCGAATGAGCGTGCGGGCGGTGCGTTTGCCGCAGGTCTTGCACTATTTTTAATCAACAATTACCGGTCACTTCTTCGGCGTAAAAGTGAAATGTTGACTGATCCGAATGCCACGTCAGCACCATCTTGACAGGCGACATTCCGGTGGCAAACTACTTTGTGAATATCCTCGGACAACCTGCATTAAATATGGGTGTATTCGTCAGGGATCATCGCCGGTTTTGTGCAGGGCAACCACCTTTAATAGCTACTACAATTTCCGCAAACTGCCTGAAGTACTTACGCTTCTTTAACGGTAAACGCTTTGTGCCATTCGTGGTGATTTATCGTTCCGTTTTAGTGGCGTTAATCTTAGCGGGTGTTCTGGCCGGTAGTACAAACCGGAATTAACCATTTTGGTGAATGGATTGCCAACTCACAGGACTCCGCGCCTATCCTTGCGCCTTTTTGTTTACTGGTACATTAGAACGTCTTTTACTGCCTTTCGGTTTACACCATATGCTCACCATTCCGATGAACTACACCTCACTGGGCGGTACCTATGAATTCTTAACCGGTATGCAACAAGGCAAACAAGTATTCGGACAAGACCCGTTATGGCTCGCTTGGATCAGTGATTTCAATCAACCCTGAAAGACGCAGGCAATATGACGCAATATAACGAACTCCTCTCAACAGTGACGCCGGCGCGCTTTAAAGTGGGTCAAATGATCGGTTCAAGCGGTATTCTAATGGGAATTACGCTCGCCATGTACGTGAACGTTGATACGGATAAAGAAAACCATCTACAAAGTTTCCTTTCTTCTGCCCTTGCCGTGTTCTTAACCGGCGTAACAGAACCGATCGAATATATGTTTATGTTCGTTGCACTACCGCTTTACCTTGTTTATGCAGTCATACAAGGTTGCGCATTTGCCATGGCGGATATTGTGAACTTACGCGTTCACTCATTCGGTAACATTGAGTTTTTAACCCGTACGCCAATGGCGATTAAAGCGGGCATCGGCATGGATCTTATCAACTTCATTTGGGTATCCGGTGTGTTTGCGGTCGCTGCCTTCTTAATTGCAATTTCATGATTAAGAAACTCAACCCTAGCCACCGCTGGTCGCAACGGCAACTACGATGCAAAAGGCTCTGACGAAGCCCCAACTGAGGAGAAAAAAGTCGCTAATGCCAGTGCGCAAGTGGTGCAAATCATCAATCTTCTCGGGTGGACGCAGCAATATTGCTGAGGTGGATGCTTGTATGACCCGTTTACGTATCACCGTTCACAACCCTGAGCTGGTGGGCGATGCTGCAGCTTGAAACAAGCAGGCGCAATGGGTTTCATTGTTAAAGGTACTGGCATTCAAGCCATTTATGGGCCAAAAGCTGATGTACTGAAATCGGATATTCAAGACCTGCTCTCTTCAGGCGTTGAAATTCCGAAAATGTAACAATATTTCAGCGTAGATAAATAAAAGAGGCGGTTAAAATGATCTAACCAAAAAGAAAAGCTGAATCTCGAAAGAGGTTCAGCTTTTTAACCTTTATGAAAGAAAAAGTGCGGTGGATTTTCCAGACGTTTTTGCAGAAAGGCTTGAAACTTATACATCACTTATTTTTCGTAAAGACAAAATATATACTCACCCAAAAGGTGGTTGCCACCGCACAAAATGAGCACGACTTGCTCGACATCTTGTTTCAACACACAGCTGCGCTTTGTCATGCTCGACCTGCCGCTTTATCGCCGTTTCAACACACAGTCTGCCTGTACCAACGCACTTAAACATCTGTTTCAACACAGCCGCCCGAAGGCGGCTGGACGACAGAAGACGCGCAAGCATTTTTTAGACGCAATGTTTCAACACACAGCCGCGCGGAGGCGCTGCTTGAGCCCAATATTCCGCTTTGGACTGATATTTGTTTCAACACACAGCCGCGCGGAGGCGCTACGCAACAGAAAGCACCAAGCGCAGGTTGGATGGTTTCAACACACAGCCGCGCGGAGGCGGCTGCTGTCCGCCACAAAAATAACAGCCCGCATAGCTGTTTTCAACACACAGCCGCGCGGAGGCGGCTGCCGTCGTAATGATCCCGCCTTAAAGCTGAGGACGTGGTTTTCAACACAGCCGCGCGGGAGGCGGCTGCTGCCTCATCTTTAAAAATATCCTTTAAACCTTCTTTAGTTTTCAACACACAGCCGCGCCCGGAGGCGGCTGCTAGACAATGATTACTTAATTAACGGTACGACTCTGTTTCGCGCAACGCGCGCAGCGGCTGGCAGTCATCGCAAGCGCTGCAACACCATGCGCCGTTTCAACCTCACAGCCGCGCGAGAGCGCGCTGCAATAGATGATGACATAGTTGGGCATTGACCAAGTTTCAACACACAGCCGCGCGGAGGCGGCTGCATGACGCAGTTGTCGGCGGTTGATGGCGTTCATGTTTCAACACACAGCCGCGCGGAGCGGCGCTTGAGCCTGCCAATATTCCGCTTTGGACTGATATTTGTTTTCAACACAGCCGCGCGGAGGCGGCTGCATATCAATGAGTGTTGAGTAGAACTTTTATAATGTTTCAACACACAGCCGCGCGGAGGCGGCTGCGGGAGAAAATTTAATTCGCCTGACAGAAAAAGGGTTTCAACACACAGCCGCGCGGAGGCGGCTGCTAATCACTGCTAATCATCTGGCTGATTAACTACGGTTTCAACACACGCCGCGCGGAGGGCGGCTGCGGACTCATCGCAAGAAAACCGTTGACCACCTGAAAGCGTTTCAACACACAGCCGCGCGAGGCGGCTGCACGTAATCAGCGTTGGCCTACTCTGCTCAAATCGTTTTCAACACACAGCCGCGCGGAGGCGGCTGCCAGGTTCGTTTTCATTTTTAATTACGGTACCAAAAGTTTCAACACACAGCCGCGCGGAGGCGCTGCTACGCTACAAAAAGAATCGTATTCCGGGCGACGTCAAGTTTCAACACAGCCGCGCGGAGGCGGCTGCTAATGATACCTTCGCTAATCCTTTTCAACGCATTGTTTCAACACACGGCCGCGCGGAGGCGGCTGCACGTACGCCTGATGCACCAGATCAGCAATTTGATGTTTCAACACAGCCGCGCGGAGGCGGCTAGCAGCTACCCGGCATCGGTGCATTGGCATTGGATAGTTTCAACGCACAGCCGCGCGGAGGCGGCTGCGTAATGATCAGAATGGACTGTTAAATTTAACAAAGTTTTCAACACACAGCCGCGCGGAGCGCTGCCTTCAAAACGATTTTTGATAAATTTAGGAATTTCCGTTTCACACACAGCCGCGCGGAGGCAGCTGCGTTTCTTTATAATTAAATCCTTTTCGATAAATTTAAGTTTCAACACACAGCCGCGCGGAGCGCTGCTTGGAACGCTACATAAAGCGTGTAAGAAAGCACCATAGTTTCAACACTACAGCCGCCGCGGAGGCGGCTGCAGATGTTAACAAAGATATAAAAGATTTTTCTCAGTTTCAACACACAGCCGCGCGGAGGCGGCTGCTCACTATAAAGCAAGAAAAATCAGCAGATTAAACACTGTATTTCGCTAACTGATTTTTATGATAAAGGAGTTTTAGTCAGTATAACGGTCGCATCGCCGTTATACAAAGATAGATAATTCATCCAAATTGTTAAAGAAAATAAGGATCGCTATCCCATCAGGGTTTTAATGAGAACAACAGGTTAGCGAACTAAATGACAAGCACGTCTTTAAACACATCACTGCCGGTTTTGCTCACTTGATGCTCCACTTTATTACGCCACTTACTGCCTAAATGGTAAAAGCGCAGGCTGTCACGATAGATCGTGGGTTTCCAACAGTTTGTTTTTCAACATAACCCACTGGTCAGGCGTGACATCGCATTCAAATACTGAATATTGCGCGCGCACGCCGTAATCTAAGCAATGTTTTTGCGATACGGCGCAATCGCGCTTGCCCGTTTGGATCGTCAAAAGAAATATCATAAGTAATCAGCGTGCACATGGTTTATCTCATTAAAAACGGCGGATATTCCGCCAAATCCCCGCGCAAGTGCCGCGCCAACAGCATCGCCTGAATATACGGCAGCAGCCCGATTTCCACTTCCTCGTCCAAAAACGGATGAACGATTTTCTCCTGCTTTTTCGCCTGCAAAGCTTGGAACGGCAGCTTACGCGCATCGGCTTTCAGGCTTACCGCGCCGCTGCCTCGGTAACAAAAATCCTGCGGTTTGAGTTTGCCCGCGGTTAATCAGCGACAGCACCAACCTGTGCTGCCACCACGCGCGGAATTCTTTCCAAAAATATCCTGCGCCAAACTGTCGCGCGCGTCGGTCGGCGTGCAGAAAACCCACTGCGGATCCGGCCCCACGCCTTGCAGCGCGCCACTGATGTCCTTGCCTGAGAATACTGTACAAAACGACAACAGCGTTCACCCGTCTCTGGGCGGACGACGGTTGCGCCCGTCAAAAGAAAAGCCGCTTTTTCGCTCAAAGCTGCCCGAATACGCCGAAAGTAACGCGCTGCCGCATCGCCCTCAATACCGCGCACCACGTCCAGCCCGTCCGCGCCCTTCAACTGCCGCAGCGAAATATTCAAAGAATCGACCGCACTTTGAATCGACACATTCTCGCCATAATTTGCGAATCTGCCGCTGAAGCACCCGTTTACTCGCCTGAATCTTCGCCGCAATGATATTGCGCGCAATCGGCACGGGATTTTTGCTCCGACACCCGATACTGCGCCCGACGCAGCATACGTGCCGCTCTGCCGCCCCTGAAGCCGTCCCAGAAACGTCCGTTTCGGTAAAAACGCCAAATTCACAGTATTTTCTGCAAAACCCAGCAAAAACCCACGACACCAGCACATTCCCGAAAACAGAAAATATGCCCGATGGAATGCGCGGCAACTGCGCCACCTTTTTACGCTCCTGCTCCACCACCGCGTCTCCCGCTCCTTGCAGACAGCTGCCTTGGGTAGTGATGTAGAGGGTGTTTTGCAGTTTGCGCATGGGGGTAAAAACTCCTTGAGGTTTGTCCGTACTTTTATTAGGATTTGGAAGAAGGAACGCTTTTATTTTATCCACAATAGAATCTATAAAGTTCTTATCTTTTAAAAACTTCTGAAATAGGACTATCACTTTGATGTTTTTATCTAATGTTTCGCTGGATTTAAGGAAATAGCCTTAATCATACCTTCCATTAGCACAGGCAATAACTCTTCTTGATCTCTTTTAGATAGTTTTCTCAATTTGCTGTTTATAGCTATCCTATGACTTAGCTAAAACCTCTTTATGCACATACTCTTGTGACAATCTTTCTGCCTCACTTCGTCTTCTTGATATGAATATTACTAGCCATAATGCCGGAATTATAAACGGCATTTTCACTGTAAAATTCTAATAGTACAAGAAGCTAATCCAAATTCCTTTATCTAAAGGAATATCTCTTACTAACATTACATCTTTTATACACAAAACAGTAATAAACAAAACGAACAATGAGAAATAGAATGCCCCCATACCATTCTGCATTTTTCACTGAAATTTATTTCTCATTTCACTATACGCACTAGATAACCCAGCAGAAGTTGCGTCGGAAGTAAATTTTCTATTTGTTTATTAAGCTCATTATATCTCTCTTCTTGTTTCTGTTTGAACTCATCTAAATCACTTCTTCTTTGGTCAATTTCTTGCTTTAAACCACCTGCTTTCTTTCCATTCCCATCATCTTTTGCCAAAAATTTTTATCGTAAAAATTCGATAGCCCTTACAAAATGGTTGAACTATCCTCTTTCAATTCATTAATTTCTTTATTTCTATCAGAAATATTTGAATAGAACTCATCAATTTTTTGTTTTAATCCATCTTCTTCATAAATTGAATTATGAAGCTCATCTATCTCGAGATAATTTTTGACTCTGAATCACTCAATAATTTTTCAACATTATCCTTTTTATACCATCCTTCGGAGAATATTGAATCTATATTCTTCATTTCAGCTCTAACTCTCTGAAACTCATCTAACTCATTCTCTCAATTCAGATTTAATTTTAATTTGCATTTTTCTTGGAGTTAAGTTTTATTTCTAGAAAATCCATTTTCCACATGTTCATTTATAGTTTTGAATATTCATTCAAACCTACTCTCAGATCCTTTTGAATCGCTTTTCCTTTATGTAGAACAAAAGGAATACTATTTGCAACAAATTATCTAAACTATCTTCTAGTATTTTGAACATATAAGAGTTTGAATAATTTTGGCTGTAATTTAGATATTTTTTAGTTCATTTAAATAGGCTTTAATATTACTCTAGACAAACTCGTAGTGGCAAATAATCTGCATCAATACAAAACATTGCTCTCTGACAAAAAGCAGTTATTTTTCTTTTGAGATAAGCAAAGATTTTTCTATATATGATTCAGATACAAGTGTTTCATTAATTTCCATTAACAACGTTCTGAACCTCATTCCATAACGGTATAATTTCATTATTAAATTTATCTATTTTTAATAGACATAGGTTCCTCATTTTCTAAAACTCAAATAATATGTAATCTCGTCATTAGACTAATAAAGTAAAGATCGCTCCCAAACAACCTCCACATACCCCACACTTCTATCCCGTTTCCCCAACAACTCCGGCTGGCAAATCTCCACCAGTGAGCAGGCTTTGCAGCGTTTGCCGTAGTCGGGCGAGCGGGTTTGTCCGCTGTCTAAAAGGTTCGCGCACGGCGGCGATGGTGGCGAGTGTTTGGGCGCGCAGGTCGTCTGAAAATACGACGGGAACGCGGTGGCGGGTTTGCATATACCACAGCGCGCCCTTCAGAGACGGTTTGCCCCGTCATTTCTTCCAAAGCACAAGCCTTGGCGCAGAGCTGATTTCATCCATCGGATCGGGTTTGGGTTTGCCGCGTTTGTATTCGACGGGTTTCAGACGACCTGTTTTCGTTTCCTTCCACTAAATCCAACACGCCGCTGATGCCTAGCTCTCCGCCGACATGCACCGATCCGCTCAAAAGCGCATGCCCTTTGCGCGTTTCCGGCTCGCCCGAATCCACCCGCTCATGCAGCGCCTTTCCCTGCGCGGTCAAATAGTTCTCCGCCCACGCCTGCTCGTTGTGAATCAACGCGCATTGACGCGGGCAGAAGGCATAGTGTTGCAGGGCAGAAAGGGGAATCAGGCGCGTGTCCTGATTTTCCCTGGCTTTCGTTGAAAGTGCGCGTCATCTTTTTCAAAGTGTTTTTAAAGCAACTCTTCCACGCTCACGCCATTTAGGCCGTCTGAAACCACGCTGATTTTGTAATCGCCAAAACCGCTGGCGGGCGTACCTGATCTCGCGTTTACGCGTTCGACTTTCACGGCGTCAAACAATTTATGTGCAGGCTGGCTGCCGAGCGCGCTGTCGTGTTTGAAAAACGATCAGTTTGCGTGCCGCCATTTCGCCACGGGCGGCGGAGCGGTCGTGTTCAAACATCAACGTCGGTGCTTGCCAGAGCTTTGGCTAAGTCGTCGTCTGAAAAACCGGTTTTTGGCGGCAAGGTTGGCGGAGATAAAGCCATGCACGCGGTAGAGCGCGTAAGGACGATGTATGACGCCCCATCACAGTGTCTTTTACCCTCTTCTTTCTGCTCGAGTTACAGCTACGCGTGTAATGCTAACTCCAACGGTACAATGGGGTCGATAGATTGGGCGAATGCCAGTTGTACAGGACCACATACTTGACCTGCTTTTTAGCAATCTTGCTTTTTCACCATTTTCATCGGTTTCTTCTTTTTCCTTCCCTGTGCTCATTACCGCACCAAAAAGTACGAACGTCAAAAAGTTTTTCGCACATCCAATCGCGTGCAATGTCTTCATAATGTTTTTCAGGTTTGGAAATATTTTCTCCTTCCCTCCTTTTTCTTATTCTTCCGCTTTCTCGTATTCTTGCCAAGCCTTGAGATTAGCTTTGACTCTTCGCTTTCCGTATAAGCTCGTTCAATTTTGACGGTTTAATACACCTTTTTCTCTTACAAAAATCTCATAGCCAGCCTGACCTGATGAAGTCATATCCACAAAAATTACGAATTTTGCGTTTCAGGCAGACGTCAGTTACCAGGCCTTTGCTGGATTCGGGGTCAAGACGCGGCATATTGCCCGCATCGGGATCCTCCGTTGGGGTTGCCGTTGGTTACATCAAAAAGTAAACAAATTCATAGCGGTTTTGAATGGCAGACATTTTTCTGGCTCTTAGTTTTCATTTCATTTTCAGAATCGGCTTCATCAGCCAAATAATTTGCTTGTTCAATATCTTCAGGGATATTACCGTCTTCTTGCTTATTGTATTTTTGAATCGTTGCTGGTAATAACCGACAGCAAAGCGTCCTTGCTCTTCCGGCGACAAATGGCGTGGGAACGGTGTTTCTGCATCGAAAGCAATAATTTCGCCAACCTTTCCTTCAACCAGTTTGCCAGTTTTTGGGATCGCCTTTTACCCATTTAGCTTTTCTCCTTTTTCTCAAGGCTGAAATATGCGTGCGATAGTTATCCAGCAATAAGGAAAAGTGCTATGCGGAGAACTGGATGCACCACCGTAAAGATTTATCGCTTACGGCATTGAGTTCACCCAATGCGGAAGACTGACGCCAATTCGATAATGGCAAACAAGCGTCCCCAAAACGATAGGGAATATCGTGGGTTTCTTCATTTAATCCCATTTTAAGTTCCCTCTGTACAAACTGTTACGGTTAATAACTGCTTTAATTACGGCAACACTGCAAACCGGAAATGTATCCATCAGAACGGATACGTCCAATCATTCGTAGTCAATCATAGTTTTCGGATAAAAATCGCCCTGTTAAAACCGAACGCATATATTCTCCAGCCAGTTGTGGCGGATATCTTTACTTTCCAATTTTTCGGACGACCTTCCGCATCTTTTCGCTTCGCGTGTCGTTTTCTAGGAGAATGCGCCATACGAGGAGGTTCTGTCCCCCTCTTCCATGCAGACGGTTCTATAGTGCAAATCCTTCCAATGCTGCGCCAAATTTTTCCGCCAACTGCCCAAACGTGGTGTCCAGCCAAAACCGAACAGAAATCCGCAGCAGCATTAGGGGCAAAGCCCTAAGATATAAAAACGGGTATTGGGAATAGTTCGGGCGCAATTTCTTGCAGCGGGCAACCTTTGCCGATTTGTTCTAATACATTAAAAGTTTTGACGCTTTCTTGTTCGTCATTTGGCGGCATGAATACTCGCGTAGCCTTCGGCAGCCTGCGCAGTCGCGTTATCATCAGCTTCCGCCCAAAAGACCGTGCTGGCATCGCCGATGGTCGAGACAGTGATTATTTTCGCGGCGCAAGAGATAGTTCAGCGCAGTGGTGTAGGCAAAAGGCGGATTGTTCGGAGACGGGCGCATTTTGCGCCTTTGCTCTTTACCAAAAAGAGGCAAAGGCTTCTTTTGTTAAAACGATACAATCATTTGTTCTGCTTTTACCGCCATTTACCCCTTTAATTACAGGATGTTTTCTGCAATTTTTGATTGTTCACCGCTAATTAAGCAAAAACCATCCGTGATTTCTTCATTCTCTATTTCTTGAATCCATAGTTTTAAGCATCTTTTCGTTGATGAATATATCCACTTGTACCACTAAGTTTAAATACCATATTGGTATCTAGTATTTCTTTTTACATGGCTGATTTTGAAACATATCAGGTTGCCATGTTTCTAAGAATTTTCTTAGTGCTAATAAACCTTCATCTTGAGAGTCTTTTTAGTGACCCAAGTGATAGCTTCTGAAAGAGTTATAACACCGTGTGGTTCTACTAGGATCCTTTGTTTTCCTTTGCAGTTATGCCTAATATATACTGGCTGTTACCCCATAAAAATTTTGGTTTTATACTATTACTATCAGAACCACCAACTTTAGGAACACTCATATATTTAGGCTGTGGTTTTTATCTTCGGATAAATGTGGTATCACATCTTTCAGACGACCTTCTTTATCCAACACCAGAAAATCCAGCCGATTTTCTCCTCGCTAAAGCCATAAGGCGGCACTTTCGGGTTGCCCATTTCATCAGTTTCTGCTGCCAAACGGCGGTAATAGCGGGCAAGGGACGCAGAATCATGCTTTTACCTCCTCGGCGTAAAACGGCGGCACAGAATGACGCCCTCTTTCATTTTGCACGGAAAAATGCGGCGTGTTGCCGTGGTCAAAATCAATATCGTGCAACATCCAGCCTAAATCTCGGTTTGCTTCGCTTTCCGATAATGCCGACAGCGGCAGCGGTTCACCCTCGTCAATCAACGCAAAATCGGCAGGGAAATTCACGCACGCCCAAACAAGGCTGCTGAAAACATTGCCCTTTTTCGCACGGCGTTTGAACATCTCAATATGCTTGGTAACAGTCTCATCCGCCCCGCTTTTGCCGTGAGCACCGCATGGGCTTCAATCATACGCCACGTCTTTAGCACCGTCGCCGCGCGCTGCTGGCGGTCGTCTTCAATCAGCGTATATAAATCGGCAACGCTCTACGCTTCATCGCGCCGCTGACCTTACCCGCCGAAATCTTTGCCGCCCAACTCATTGCGCCGCACCGACTCAAACCGAATCGGCTTTAACACATAAATCCGGTCAATCACCCACCGAATCGCCGGCTTCCAATGCACCGCCGCCAAAAATCCCGTGCGCCGCCGACGGCGTGATGACATCATAAGACACCCGCTCCACCTTCATCTCAGGACGGGTAAAACAGGCATAATCGCCCCAAACGTGTAGGCGGATTTGGTTCATTTGGTTCTCCTTTTGGTTGTACCACACACCTTCATAAAGAAGGGGTGGATTAGCTGACTAATCTAACTACTTTAGTTTCAATTCACGCACGAGTAAGTGCGAAAAGTTTTCAGACGACCTAAAAACAACAGGAAAACTGACCGCACTTTTTGTTGATTAATTAAGCATCTTCCTCATCTGATGAGTCATCATTTTTCTTAACGCGTTTTTATACCTGAGCAACCTTAGTTAATTCCTGTTCCTTGTTCATGACATTTCCAGCAAGTTCTTTCACTTTATCTGGAAAAACTTGGAATTTTAGACATGGCTTGCTTAACAATATTTGATGAAGCTAATTCATGCCAAGGGCTCCCATGACTTTCAGCTTCAACCAAGCGTAAGGGTAATTCATCTAATCGAGTTAGAGCAGAACTAAGCAATTTAGCTTCCATTTTTCTTTATCAAATCGCGCGGTTTCTCTGCGGAAACCTTCATAAGCGCGAAACAGAGAGCTTTAAAAGGCGTAATCTTCCGATAATTTAAACCGTTGCCCAATTTGTTTTGGTTTGCCAACCAAGAGAACCATACTGGTGCAGCAATTGACAAAATTGCCATAATGAAATTGATAGACATACTTAAACTAGAAATATCCTTCTGTGCCATTAACTCTAGTAACTTTTGTAATTGAGCTGAACCAAAGTAACCACCTGCACTAAGCGATAAAACCAACCCAACAAACCCATATCCACATGGACTTAGATAGGTTATCAGAACGCTCTGAAAAAGCCGCTGCTAAATCCTACACTTGTAGCTGCGGAATAGAGCACTTTCACATTGTTTTCAATACTTTTTGAGCTTCTTCAGAAACACCGTTTCAATTCTTTTTGAAGTTTCTCTATTTCAGTTTTTAGCAGCTAAAGCTGCCGCTTTATCTGCTGTAGATTCAGTTACTAATTTACCGATAGATCTTCCTTGCTTCCCTTAACGATTCTAAATCTGTGGGTAATTGCTCTGCCGTTTCATGAGCCTGCTCTATTCTAGAAACCATCTCTTTTAATGGAGATGTTCTAGGTTCAAGTTCATTTAGATTATCCTCTAAACTTCTAACTCTTCTCCTTTGATTCTTTAACTGAACAGCTAATTCCTTACTATCATCTTTAATCAAAAAAGGTTCTAAGGCTGTCTTTAAAGCATTAATTGTAATGATGTAAGCTGGAACAGCGTCACTCGCATTTCCCCATATTTGGGTACAGTATTAGCACTTAAAAATTCTAATGCTCTTAAATATCGTGCTAAGCTCCATCTTTATCATCAATTTCATCATTACCTTTACTATCAGATAAGAGAGATTAGATTCTTCGTTTCTGTAATTAGCTCAGCTTTTGTTATTCCAGGAAAAGCCCAATGACCTCTAGCGTAATTTAAGGCCTCATCACTAGAGATAGAAGATTCCAATTGTTCAGTGATGCTATTTAATTCTTTTTAATATCTAACAAAGTTTGGTTCATAACGCTTCCTTAAGGTTATAGATAATATTGCGGGAACATTTTATTTCCCGACCTCAGCAATCAACTTTAGGAAGTTAAATAAAAATCTAAACTTAAAATATCAAGCTCTCCTCTTTTATAAAAACTAGTATCCTCCCAACTCAAGCCCCGCCACATCATCATACAAATCAGCCCAATCAGCGTATAAAACTGTTTGCCGAAGTTTTTCTCGTTAATCGGTTCAATACGCCCTGCTTTATACTCAAAGCGGCGAGACTTCTTCGGGGATTTGGACGATGTAGGGTTGCAGTTTGCGTAAGAGTCCGCCGATGTGATCAGCGTGGCGCAGGCTGCTAATGAGGTTTTCGGCATCAACATCGAAGGGAATAATCAGCGGCTGCTATGGCTTTCGATCATGCGGAACTTGTCGGCGATGGTTTTGGAATGGGAAATCGAGGCTTTGCCCTGTATCGTTGTGCATTTTCAGGGATTTTTATTGTCCAGTTCACTGCCTTTCAATTGATAAAGCTCGGCGAAGTAGGCAGCGACGGCTTGGGTGGATAAGAGGTCGTCTGAAAAGCTGTCGGCGGTCAGGCGCATAACGGCGGCTTAGGTGGCAAGTTCGGGCGGGGCTTTCCATTGTTCTTCGGGCGCGAATATCCGAGACAAAGCTGTTTTTCAGACGGCCTTTTGCCTTCGCGGTTGCAGCGTCCGGCGGCTTGCGCAACGCTGTCTAAACCTGCTTCGGCGCGCATCACCAGCGGAAAATCCACATCAACGCCGGCTTCAATTAAAGAGGTGGCGATGACGCGGCAGGGTTCGCCGTTTTCAGACGGCCTCGAATCTCATCGAGCTTTTTGGCTGCGGTGTTTGGCGCACATTAAGGTGGTCAGGGTGGAACGTTCCGTCAAGGTGTTTGGCTTGGCCATACAGGCTGCGGGCGTGGCGGCGGTTATTGACGATGACGAGCATTTGCGTGTGTTCGGCAAGTTTGGCGAGCAGGTCGGTGTCGGTTTTGTGTGCCGATGTGTTTGCACGGTGGTACGGCGCAGTTTGTCGAAAAGTGCGGTCGGTTTTGGAGCTATTTCGCGCACGTTTTCAAAGCCGCGATAGAAACCGTTTTCGGCTTGCACGGCTGGCTGGGTGGCGGTGCACATGACGATGCTGCAGCGGTAGTTTTGCGCCAATTCTTTGATGGCTTGCATGATGGGTAGCAAAGATTGAGCGGCAGCATTTGCGCTTCGTCGAGGATGATGACAGAGCCTGCGATGTTGTGCAGCTTGCGGCAGCGCGAGGAGCGGTCGGCAAAGAGGGATTCGAAGAATTGCACGGCAGTGGTCACGACAATCGGCGCGTCCCAGTTTTCCGAGGCAAGGCGCAATTTGTCTTTGGTGGCCTCATTTTGCAGTTTGCCGTCGTCGAAGGTGCTGTGGTGTTCTAACACGGCTTGTTCACCCAATTCGCCAAAGGCTTTGCGAGAAATTCGGCAGCATTTTTGTTCGATGATGCTGGTGAACGGAATGACGCAAATGACGCGCCGCATGCCGTGCCGTTTGGCGTGTTCCAGCGCGAATGCCATGGAAGTGAAGGTTTTCCGCCGCCGGTCGGTACGGTGAGCGTGAACAGCCTTGCGGTTGTGCCGCTTGTTCTACGGCATGATCGAGAATTTCACTACGTAGGCGGTTTAAGGCGGCGTTGCGTTTTTCGGCTTCGGTTTGCTCTGAAGCTTGGGCGATACGTCGTCTGAAATCGTTGATGAATTGATTGAAATTGTGTTGTAAGGCGTTTAACTTGGGATAACCGCCGCGCTCGCTGGCTTTGTTTTCTAGGGTTTTTGAATAAAAGGCTTCGGTGTCGAGATAATCGGCATCCACCAAGCAGGAATAGAGCATTCGGGTGAAGAAGGCGTAGGGAGAAAAAAAGGATGATGCGCGTCAGCTTTGAGTGGTGGCGGAGAGGGTTTCAGGAAGCTTGATTTCTTGTTGCCACAGGTTATCGAGGCGGGAATATCTGCGCCAAATTGCAATGCTAACCGCTGCTTTAACGTACGGCGGTTATCGCCTTCACCGTTTCCATTTGCCAACCCGGCATGGTGCCCCGCAATGCAAAACGCCATCAGCTTGCCGATCACATTCCCCAACGCTCGACAGCGATTTTTGGCTCCGGCAGTGGCGTGATCGACAGAGGAGCCACCATGCAATCGATGATTAAAGGCTTCTGAATATTTACCTAAATCATGCAACTTCCCGTCTGGCGGGCAATTTCCTGCGCACCGAATACCCGAGCAAACTCCGCCGCCATTTCAGCAACATTGACCGAATGGCTTTGCAAAGGTTTGCCAATGTTCGTAAGGCAAGAGATTACCGAGTTCGTCTTGGGCGGAATGGGCGTAGCGAATAACAGATTGGGACATGGCAGTTTCCTAAGGTTTAATACAGTATTATTTTTATTTAATAAATAAGTGTGGTTTCTTTAAGAATTAATTTAGATTTTTAGAAACATAACATCACACTTATTCGTGGTTAGAGCGTATCAAAAAAATATTGCATATCATCTAACACCTTTCTCTCATTCTGAGATAGCAATCACACTTTTCTCCCCTGAAATTTGCCCCATTTCATGCTAAAGTTTACGCATCATTTTTCATAAGGATTCACCATGTCTTTTGTTGCTCAATTTACCGATAAACTCCATTCTCTCGCCGAGGTTTTAATTCACTCTTTTTCCGGAAAAATTCGATTCCACCTTGTTTGAACAAATCGAACAACAAAGAGAAGATCCCGCAACGAATATCGGGCAAATCGCGGTGGCGGTGGCGATGTCGGATTTTGTGGCAGAGACGTGGCAGAAACAGCCTGCGTTTTTAGCAAAATGTTAGGGGAAAAACTACCGCACTTTGAGGACTGTGGCCAGTACGCCGAGCGGTTGGATGAGGTGTTACAGCATGTGCAAACGGAAGAACAACTGTATCGGAATTACGTCTGTTTCGCGCCCGTGAAATGGTGAAGCTGAGTGTTTGCCAGAGCCTGAATTTTGCCACGGTGGAACAGGTTTTTATTCGCTTATCGCAACTGGCGGAAAGTCTGATTATTGGTGCGCGCGATTGGCTTTATGCGCGGGCTTGTGAAGAAATGGGCACACCGATGGATGCGCAGGGCAACGCGCAGCAGTTATATATTCTCGGCATGGGCAAACTTGGTGGCTTTGAGCTGAATTTTTCTTCCGACATTGATTTGATTTTTACTTATCCAAGCCAAAGAGGGAAACCGTGGGTGCGCGCCGCAGCGTGGATAACGCGAAGTTTTTCACCCGTTTGGGGCAACGTTTGATTAACGCATTGGATCAATACACCGCCGATGGTTTTGTGTACCGCACGGATATGCGTTTACGTCCGCTTTGGCGACAGTGCGCGCTGGCACTCAGTTTTAACGCCATGGAGCAGTATTATCGGGATCAAGGACGCGATTGGGAACGTTACGCCACTGATCAAAGGTCGCATTTTTAGGTGCGCAAGCAACGGATCCCAATGTTGCCGTTTTGCAGAATTTATTGCGCCCGTTTGTATATCGTCGCTACATTGATTTCAGCGTGATTCAGGGCGTTGCGTGAGATGAAACAAAAATCGAACGGGAAGTACGCCGCCGCAACCTCACCGATAACATAAAATTGGGCGCGGGCGGTATTCGTGAAATTGAGTTTATCGTGCGGGTTTTTCCAGTTAATTCGCGGTGGGCGGGAAATTGCCTTGCAACAGCACGGATTGCTGAATTTATTGCGGAACTGAGCAGGCTGAATTTGATTTCCATCGAACAGGAATCCGATTTGCGCCACGCCTATTTGATTTCTACGTCGCGCGGAAAAATGTGCTGCAAGCCATCAAAGATCAACAAACCCAACAACTGCCCGATAACGAAGTGGATCGTCAACGTTTAATCTTCGCCTGCGCGGAATTTACCCAATGGGATGCGCAACAAGAAAGTGTTTCCGTCACCTACCGATTCACGATTGGGCGAGTTTTCTCGCTGTGTTACAAGAACATCAGCGCAAAAGTGCGATCCGGTTTTTCAGTCATTAATTGGCGATGAGCAAGAGGAAAAACACATCGGAAAATGCGTGGGAAGATTTCCTCGAAACGGATTTTGACGAACAGGAATTGCTCGGCATTTTGCAACAAAACGGTGTGCCGGAGGCGGAACAAGATGCGGTGTTGGATCGCCTGTTGCAATTTCGCAACGAATTGCCTCGTTATGCCATTGGTGTGCGCGGGCGGGCAGTGCTCAATCGCTTAATGCCAAACCTGCTGGAACAAGTTTTTACACCGCCCAACAGCCCTGTTTTTACTGCCACGCATTTTGACAATTATTGATCCTCACGCGTACCACTTATCTTGAACTGTTGGCAGAAAAATCCGCAAAGCCTTGACGCAGCTTATCGAACTGTGTGCCCAATCAAAAATTTATTGCAGAACAAGTGGCGCGCACACCGATTTTGCTCGATGAATTGCTCGATCAAAAATCCCTGCGAAATCCACCGCACTTTACCGAGTACACTTCCGAATTACAGCAATATTTATTGCGCCTGCCGCAAGATGACGAAGAACAATTTATCGACGGCTTGCGCCAGTTTAACACGCTGCCCTGCTCCACATTGCCGCTGCCGATATTCTCGGCGTGTTGCCGGTAATGAAAGTGAGCGATCATCTCACCTATTTGGCTGAGGGCGATTATCGGCGCGGTGGTCAATTTGGCGTGGCAACAAATCGCCGTGCGTTTTGGGGCGCCCTGAACATTTGGCAGAAGGAGAGAAAAACTTCCTCGTGGTGGGCTACGGAAATTGGGCGGCATTGAATTGAGCTATAAATCTGACTTGGATCTCGTCTTCTTATACGATCCCGCCAGCAACAGTCAAAACCGTTGGCGGCAAAAAGTCATCGACAGCAACCAATTTGTTTACGTTTGGCACAAAAATCGTCAGTATTTTTCAGCATGAATACCAGCGCCGGGATTTTTATATGACGTGGATATGCGCCTACGCCCATCCGGTGATGCAGGGGTTGCTTGGTTGCTCTTTCTCCGCCTTTGAAAACTATCAACTAAACGAAGCCTGGACCTGGGAAAAACAAGCCTTGGTGCGTAGCCGTGCGGTGTTCGGCGAACAGAAACTCCGAGAAGAATTTGAAACCATTCGCCACAGGTACTTTCTGCACCACGTGATTTAGTTCAACTGAAACAGGATGTCTGCGAAATGCGGGAAAAATGTATGAACATTTTGGCAAAAACATGATGACGCCCAATTCAACATTAAAACCGACCAAGGCGGCATTACGGACATTGAATTTATCGCCCAATATTTGGTGTTGGCGCACTCGCAGCAACAGCCCGCACTCACCCGTTGGTCAGATAACGTGCGGATTTTTCGAAATCATGGCGGAATATGGTGTAATCTCCGATGCCGACAGCGAACGTTTAAAACAATGTTATGTGGATCTGCGCAACCGTATTCACCATTTGAATTTGCTCAGTTTACCCTCTGTGAGTGGACGGGTCGGAATTTGGTGCGGAACGCGCCTTTTCGTGCGCTGATTTGGGGAGCGGTTGCTTCCGTTAAAGTGCCGATATTATGTAGCCAATGCACAAAACGCTTCGCTGAGCCTGTCGAAGCATTAGTTTTTATCGGAGAATCTGAAATGACTTACACTTCGACAAGCTCAGTGACCGTCATTTCAGCTTTAGTGCAACTGCTACATAATGTCGTAAAGTGCGGTCATTTTTGACAGCTTTTTCATCATTCAAAACGTGAATTGATTGTGAAAATAAAATTCACGTTTTCTCCTTTTTGCCCCGAAAATATTTTTTCATTTCGCCTATTTTCTGCTATGTTGACTGCTCTTTTTCACTACTCGTACTTTTTAATTTTTAAGGATTTTTATGCACTATTGCTTAAATTTACTCAATTTGTTAGTAAAACCTTTGCCCTTTGGGTGTTGCACTGCGCTCTCCTTGCGTTTCTCTCACCGGAAACCTTCTTATGGCTCCACTAATATTTCCTTACTTGCTCGGTATTGTCATGTTCGGCATGGATTACACTTTACTTTCAATGATTTCAGTGAGAGTCGCCAAACACCCGAAAGCCGTTATTGTGGGCGTGAGTCGGGCAATTTAGTAATATGCCATCCATCGCTTTCGTTCTCGCAAAAAGCATTGAATTTGCCGGATGATTTAGCGGCTGGTGTGATTCTTGTCGGCTCTTGCCGGGTGGTGCGTCCTCTAACGTGATGACCTATTTGGCCCGTGGTAACACCGCACTTTCTGTGGCCTGTGCCACCATTTCCACCTTATTAGCACCGTTATTAACGCCGGTAATTTTCTATGTCTTGGCAAGCCACATGGATCGAAAATTAACGCAACGGCGATGTTTATTTCCGTGTTGGAAATGGTGCTTTTTCCCAATTTTCTTGGGCTAGTAATTCGCGCGTTATTCAAAAAACAAATGTCGCAAATCAGCCAAACCATGCCATTGGTTTCCGTCATCGCGATTGTCTTGATTCTTGCGGCAGTGGTTGCCGGTAGCAAAAGACAAAATCATCGACTCCGGCTTATTGATTTTCGGCGTGGTTGTGTTGACTGCTGTTTGGGTTACCTCATCGGCTTTATCGCAGCCAAGTACTCAAATTAAATAACTACGACAGCAAACGCCATCGCCATTGAAGTGGGCATGCAAAAACTCCGGTTTAGGCGCGGCACTTGCCACTGCGCATTTGAGACCCAATCGCTGCCGTACCAAGCGCCGTGTTCAGTTTCTGGCACAACGTTTCCGGCCCGATTTTGGCGAACTACTTCTCTACTTTGAAAAATGGTAATGAAGAAGACAACAAGTAGTAAAAACAGCTAAAAACGACCGCACTTTTGAACTCTCAAAAGTGATCTGCCCCCAAAGTTGGACAGGTTAGTTAACTTAAATATTGAGCTCGGTATTGCACCGGGCTCAATCCTTTTAAATCGAGTTTAATTCGTTTTTGATTGTAATACACCAAATATTCTTCAATCTCAGCCTGTAATTCAGCGATTGAATTATAACTCCGTGAGTAAAAGCACTCGATTTTAATATCGCAAAAAGCTTTCAATCACGGCATTGTCGTAGCAATTTCTCGACGGCTCGTGCTTTGTATCGCTTTTCCTTTCAACATATTCATCCATTCCGCCGTGCCATCACAATACCCCGGTCACTGTGAATAATCAGGTGTTCTGTTGGTTTAAGACGGCGAAGCCCTTGTTCTAACATCTTTTTTTACCAAAAGGAATTTTGGGCGTGTCGCAAAATTATAAGCAATAATTTCTCGATTTGCCAAATCCATCAATGGCGAAAAATAGAGTTTTTCTTGCCCTAACGTGAAACTCCGTAACATCGGTTACCCATTTTTGATTAAGTGCCGTTGCTGTAAAGTCACGATTCAGTAAGTTCGAGGGCAATATGTGATGTTTTCCCGCGTTTCCCATGTCTTTTCTTACGTAAAATGGAATGAATACCTAACTCATTCATCAGTCTTAACACTGTTTTTATGATTCAAATGGAAACCCATTTGGCGTAATTTAAGTGTCATTGGGCGATAGCCATCTCATTTCTGTTCTTTTTATACAGCAGCAAGATTGCCTCTTTTATCTCATGATAATTCCGTTTAACCTCTTGGTAATAAAAGGTTGAGCGAGGTATTTCAGCCACACGCAGTAAGTCACTCAATGCGTGATTTCTCCTCAGCGTTTCAATGATTTTTCTTTTTCTGCCGTTGTTTTTGACGGTCGAGCTCCTCCAACTTTTTTTAGGTAAGCAATCTCCGCTCGAGCCAACGCTAGCTCTCGTTGCAGCTTTTTAAACGCTTTTGCTGAAAAAGTCTGTCAGTTCAGGAATTTCAATCTCTTTCTTTTTCATCTTTGGCTTCACTATTTTCGGGAGTTGAGGGGTTATGAAGGGTGATTTTTACGCCATCAAGCCCTCTTTTCACGAAAATGCTTTCATCAATAGATGACGGTAGAATGCGGGAATTTTATGAAGTTTAACTACCTCACGGATACCTAAATCCTGCTCGGTGACCAGTTTGATAATTTCTAAAACGAAATTGATAAGAGTAGGACATAATCTGCACATCAAATTAGGTGTCCAGGGTTTTTGGGGTGCGATCAATCTCGCTCGAAAAATTTGGCAATTGCCTTTTACCTCTTTTGCCTTATCTTTTATTCTCTCAACGATTTAATCAGTAGAGGATAATATGGAAAAAGCATTAATGCCGCGCGAGAAATTGTTGCAACAAGGCGTGGAAGCATTGAGCGATCAAGAGTTATTGGCAATTTTCTTACGCACGGGGATTCGTGGCATTCCTGTAATGCAACTTTTCGGAAAAATGTACTCAAAAACCTTTGGCAGTTTACGCGGATTATTAACCGCTTCGGTCGAAGATTTCTGTAAAGTCAAAGGCTTAGGAAAAACACAATATATTCAACTACAAGCCACAAAAAGAGATGACCAAGCGTTATCTTTCACAACAGATGGAGGCGAACGAAACCATCAGTGAGCCATATATGGTATTATGTATTTCAATCGGAGCTTGAGCATTGGGAGCGTGAAGTGTTTATGGTGATCTTTTTAGATAATCAAAACCGGTTGATTCGCACCGAAAAAATGTTTTTTTGGCACGATAAATCAAAGCCAGTGTGCATCCGCGAGAAGTCGTAAAAGCAGCGCTAAAATGCAATGCAGCAGCGCTTATCATCGCGCATAACCATTCTTCAGGCGAGTGCACAGCAAGCGATGCCGACCGCCATCTTACCAAACGTATTGAACTGGCGTGCGATTTGGTCGATATTCGGTTTTGTCGATCATATTATCGTGGGAAAAGGAGATTACTTCTCTTTTGAAGAAGAAAACTCCAAATTTCATAAGAAAATTAAATAATTGCAAAACGATTACCATTTGCTTTATTATTAAGAACGATTTTTATTTAAATCGTTTTAGTCACCATTTTAGTAAGGTAATTTATATGGCAAAAATTTTCTCGTCTTCTTCCAAAAATGAGTGCTGTGCTACTTTACTTTGCAATTTCAACCAATGTATTTGCAAAAACCAACTGAAGTGACTGATATTTTGATCGTAAAGTCACCGTTGAGTTGCCTGCAAAACGTGTAGTACTTGCGTTTAACTATCAAGACTATATGGCTGTAGGCGGTAAACACGCGTTAGATAATGTGGTTGGTTTTTCTAAAGCCGTTTGGACAGACTGGGCACCAGCAAGTTGGGCAGAATTTAGCAAAAGCAGTACCAAAACTCAACGAATTAGAAGACGTGGGTGAGGGTAGAGTAGGCACTTTCTCTGTTGAGAAAATTTTAGCCCTTAAGCCTGACTTTGTGTTAATGGCAGATTAGCAATATAAAGCACTTGATTCTGACTTAGAGCCGCTGAGCAAGCAGGTATTCCTGTGGTTGTAGTGGACTATCTTGCTCAAACAGTAGATAAACATGTGAGATCAACGGAGATTATCGGTCAGCTCACAGGTCAAGAAGCAAAAAGCAAAAAGCGTTGAATGACGAATACAAGGCGGTAGTCAAAGATATCCAAGACCGCGTGGCAAAAGCAAATCTTCCAAAACCAAAAGTGTATGTGGAATTTGGTAATAAAGGCCCTGCGGAACACAGCTTTACCTTCGGTAAAAGTATGTGGGGTGCGATGATTAACCTTGTAGGTGGTGATAACATCGCAAAACAAGCGTCGAATTTTACAGCCCAATTAACCCTGAATTAGTGGTTTGCAGCAAAACCTGATGTGATTTTAATCACAGGGGCGCGAAAACGGAGCTCAAGAAAAATCCAAATGCAATGGTGGCAGGCTTTAACATTGAAGAAGCCGAAGCTCGCAAACGCTTAGCAGGCTTTGCAGCTCGTCCAGGTTGGTCTGAGCTTCCAGCAATCAAAAAACAACCGCTTGTATGGAGCTTATCATGCGAACTCTCGTACGATTTCAGACAGTGCGTCTATTCAATTTGTGGCGAAAGCGATTTATCCAGAGCTTTTCAAAGATTTAGATCCAACGAAAAACTTACCAAGATTTCTACCGCAAAAATTTACCAATCGTGCCACAAGGTACTTTCTATCTTGAGCCAGTGGTAAATAACTATGACGCAATCTGTGGTTAAGAAAATATTGTATCAAACCAGCGTAAGCTTGAACGCAAACGTTGGTTTTGTTGTGCCTACTATCCTTGCAATTAGCTTGGTGGGCTTTGTGTTTGATATTGTGACAGGCCCGTCAATGCTGCCGCTTGATGAGGTAGTGCAAGCATTGCTCAGAATGGATGATGTGGAAACTACCACGCACGTGATTGTCTACAATCTCCGCTTACCGATGGCATTAATGGCGTTGGTGGTAGGGAGCCACACTCGGCGTGAGGTGGAGCGAAATCCAAACCTTGCTAAATAACCCAATGGCAAGCCCTTATACGCTCGGTCTTGCCGCTGCTGCTGAGCTTGGTGCTTCTGCAGTCATTGCTTTTTGGTAGCTTTGGCTTGCCTTCTGCAATTGCGGTGCCGATTGGGGCATTTGTGATGACCATGCTGGCTTCAGGCATTCTCTTCCTGTTCGCTTCATTCCGCCGTTTCAGCTCGGCAATGTTGGTGATGGTCGGGATTGCTTTGCTTTTCTTATTTCAGTCGTTGCTCGCTTATCCAATTTATTGCCGCACCTGAAATTTCCCAACAAATTCTGTTCTGGCTGTTTGGTAGTTTAACCAAAGCCACGTGGGAAAACTTGACGATTTTAACCATCGTGACGATTGTCTGCGTGTTCTTGCTTGCAAAAGATGTGTGGAAATTAACCGCTTTACGTTTAGGCGAAGAGCGTGCCTTAAGCCTTAGTATTAACCTACAATGGCTTCGCTTAAAAACGTTGATTTTTGGTTGCTGTAATGACTGCAACCGCCATCATTTTGTTGGCATCATTGGCTTTATCGGCTTGGTTGCCCACGTGGCACGAATGCTGTTGGGCGAAGATCAACGCTTCTTCCTCCCTGGTGCAATGCTGATTGGGGCAGCGTTCTTATCGGTGGCATCCGTCTTATCGAAAGTGATTATCCCTGGGGCACTATTCCCTGTCGGCATTATCACCTCGTTTGTTGGCGTGCCATTCTTCTTCTGGATTGTCTTAACGAAACGGTAACAAGCGGTCAAATTTATGTTGAAACTACAAATTTACACATCAAACGCGGTTCGCAATTTGTTGCCGAAGATTTCAATCTTACACTTGAAAAAGGCAAAATTTATAGCATTCTCGGACCAAACGGTGCGGGTAAATCTTCACTGATGAAAAGCCATTTTTGGTGAAGTGCCTTTCGATGGCAATATTCAATTTGGTGATGAAAAAGCTGACCAAACGCCATTTACTTGATTGGCGAAAAACATTTTTTGGCTATATGCCTCAAGACACGCTAAGTGGAAGCCTCGCTAACAGCACTGGAAGTGGTGTTGCTCGGCAAAATGGACGCCCTACATATGCATATCGGCGATGAGCTGTTGGCGGAAGTTGCAAGCATTATGGAAAAGTTAGGCATTGCCCATCTAGCCCATCGCGATGTGATGCGATTAAGCGGCGGACAACGCCAAATGGTGATGTTTGCTCAAGTGCTGTTGCGTAACCCTGAAATATTGATGCTCGATGAGCCTATCAGTGCCTTGGATATGCACCATCAGCTTAATCTGCTTGAACACGTGGTCGAATATACGAGGAAAAATCAGCTGATTACCATGTATGGTGTTGCACGATTTAAGCCTTGCCGCCCAATTCTCTGATGAAATTATCTTAATTGGACAAGGCAAGGTGCACGGTTTCGGTTGTGCTAAAGAGGTGCTGCAAGCCGATTTAATCAGCCGTTTATATAATGTCGATATTGAAATTTTATATGATAAACTCGGGCATCCTGTGATTCGCCCGTTGAGAAAAATCTATTTAAGGAACTCATTATGATTACTTTTTACTCGCACTTGCAACCTTCTCTGCTTCTACCTTTGCTGCAAATTACGAAGTTAAAATGCTGGATAACGGCAAAGATGGTGGCATGGTGTTCGAACCAGGCTTCTTAAAAGCGGAAGTTGGCGATACGGTCACTTTCGTGCCGACTAATAAAGGTCATTGGGTGCAAAAGTAAAGCAGTGCCAGAAGGCGCAGAGAAATTCCTCTCGAAAGAAGATGAAAAAAATTTAGTTTAATGCTCACCCATGAGGGGTCGTCTACGTGTATGTTTGCCCTCCTCATCGTATGATGAATATGAGCGGTATTATCCAAGTAGGCAAACCGACCAATTTAAAAACGCGGCCAAAGAAGTTGATTGAGAAGCGTACCACAGAGCATAAAGGTCGTTTATTTGAATATCTTGAGCAAGTGAAATAAGGAGATGACAATGAAAAAGCAGTATTTTTAAACATCTTATTGCCAGCACGTTACTATTTGCTGGAGTTTCGGCGCAAGCGGAAGTAAAAGTATTACAAGATGTCTTGAATCGCCAAGTAAAGTTGATGTACCGGCGAAACGTATCGTGCTTGGCTTTTATTATCCGGATTATATTGCCCGTAGCTCGGTTCGGAGAATTTCAAAAATGTTGTCGGCATTTTCGCGTGAGTTTTGGGAAAAAATTTAACCCGGTAGCTGGGCTTTATTTAATAAAAGCGTTACCGAATTTGCTGAAATGGCGAATATCGGTAATATCAATACCGGGACGTTCTCATTGGAAAAACCTTGGCGTTAAAAACCGGATGTGTGGTGTTAGCCGATTGGCAATATCAAACAATCGCCGCCGATATTCCTCGTATCGAACAAGCCGGTATTCCGATTGTTGTAGTGGATTTCAATGCACAAACCGTGACGAAACACACGAAAAGTATCCAACTTTTCCGGACAACTCGCCAGTACGGAAATACGTGCAAATCAAATCGCAAATGAATATAAACAAGGAATTAAAAGCAATCCAACAACGATGTGGCGGCAAGCGGTCAAAAACCACCGAAAAATTTACGTGGAATTTGGTAATAAAGGTCCGGCGGAATATAGCTTCACTTTCGGTAAAAATATGTGAGGGAGCGATTGCGAATACGGTTGGTGGCGACAATATTGCTGCACCGTTTATTGAAAAACTGAGGGGCCGATTAATCCGGAGCAATTTTTAGCGTCTAATCCGGAGGTGGTGATTATTTCCGGTACGGAAATGGGTACCGAATAAGAATGCCGAAATTATGGCGATGGGGATTAATATCAGTGAAAGCAGATGCACAAAAAACGCCTTGCCGGTTTTACTCAGCGTGCCGGTTGGTCGAACGTATCGGCGGTGAAAAAGGCAATATATATGGGATTTATCACACAGCATCTCGTTCGTTACCGACTTAGCCAGTGCGCAATTTATGGCGAAAAACGCTTTATCCTGAACAGTTTAAAAGATATTGATCCGGAGAAAACTTATTTGGATTTTTCACCGTCAATATCTGCCGGTTATACCGCAAGGCACATTTTTATTAAGTTAAAATAACCTGTTAATCTACGGCAAGCGGGCTTTGGCTCACTTGCCTTTTTGAGCCGATTATGATGTCACATTCGATAGCCTGTGCAAAAGATTACCCAAAAATCAACCGATTGCAACGCTTGCCGAATATAGCGAGTTCTGCTTCAGCCTTACATTCCTGAAGTCGCTGAGGTCCGGTGAAACCAGCCTGATTTTTCTTTAACGGCAACCTCAGCCATGCCATTCGCCGTCAGCCACAAGAGGATTTCCGAGCAAATTCGGCTTATGAGTACAGATTTCTGCTCAAACAGTAGACGAAAACGATTATTTCATGAAGCCCAGAATGTGTAAGCAAATTGCCTGAAAAACGGAATATGCTCGCGTAGATGGCACGATTATTGGTGACCAATTTCTGCTTAACGAATTGGAGCTGATTGGACCCTGCGCTTTATTTGAATCAAGCGGTCGGTTCTGCCCAAGATTTTGCGAAAGTGTTAAAATCTTGCATTTATGATATAAATCAAGGTAAATAGATGAAGGTTGTGGATAATTGATATCATCTATTTTTCTTTCGTCGAGGGTATGTTGTACGCGCCCCCATACACGAACAACTCAGTTGTGACGATATTTTTATTATTTCAGTGATTTCTCTATGAAAATGCGATTTTTCTTCCCTATTTTCCTCGCTCATTTTGAGCTTTGTCATTTGCAATATTTTTCCCCAAATTCAACCGCTTCCCCTTATTCTTACACGCCAGAAAGTCTGCCGTTGTATGCAGATGAAGCCCTTTCAAACCCATTGGCGAACTAGAAGCAGGCGTGCCTGTCAAAAACTCAGTGCAAACCACGCAAAATGCTGATCAGCTTGAGCTGAAATGTGGCGAAAAACCAAAGGTTTGGGCGAGTGGTATAACCAATTTGCCAAACATATTACCGATGCGGTGTTTGATAAAAACTTCACGCAAAAACGCTGCCAATTTTGAGTGTTAGAGAGACAAAGAAGATCGCTCACAGGTTTAATTTGGCAGAAGAGTCAAAACAAAAAGTTTGAGATCGAAACAGCCAAAATCTCACCGCATTTTTGGGCGAATGCAGAAAACACTTTCAAAACTGAATGCAGCGTTTGCCACAAACAGCGCGATCCGAAAATACACGATGCGAATGAATGGGTGGCGGTGTTTAATGCGCATGGTTGAGCTTTACCGATATGGACAAACCGCAACAAAAACAAGTGCTTCGTTATTTACAATTACACGCCGCTGATGCGTCAAAAATAGGAATTTGCATGTCTTCTCTTGAATCTTCACGTCGCCAATTTTTACAAAAATGTCGCTGATGACCGCAACGCTTGCGATGCCATCATTCCTTGTTCCGCGTGAAGCAAAAGCAAACGCCGCGACCACACCCGATGAATGGAAAGTCACAGGCTGCCAATGGGGGAGCGGTGCGTGCCAAAGTGGTCGATGGCAAACTCGCTGAAATTAAACCCTTTGAATTTGACAAACGCAACCGAAATGATCCAGGGCATCAAAGGTATTTTTGTATGGCGAGTCTCGCGTGCGTTATCCGATGGTACGATTAGATTGGCTCAAAAATCGCGAAAAAGCGACCGCTTGCAACGGGGCGACAACCGCTTTGTTCGCGTCAGTTGGGATGAAAGCACTCGATCTTTTTCTATCAAGAACTGGAACGCATCCAGAAAAATTACGGTCCTGGGCACTTCACGCTGCAAATGTCGACTGGCGTTCTTCGGGGCAATTCCACAGCTGCGGACCATATGATCCGAGCGATTGCGATGCACGGGCATAGCGTGGGCACGGTGGGCGATTATTCCACAGGGGCTGGACAAACTATTCTGCCATATGTGCGAGCTCAACTGGGGTTTACTCGCCAGAGGCACATCGTGGGAGATCATTCTAAAAAGAGACCGAAAACCCTGATCTTTTGGGCGAACGATCAGTCAAAAATTTACAAGTGGGCTGGAACTGCAGAAACGCACGAGGCTTATGCCTATTTTTGAGCAGCTAAAGAAAGTGAAAAATAAAAGACGATCAACGTGGTACGTGTTGATCCTGTGAAAAAGCAAAACGCAAAATTATTTGGGCTGCGACCATTTTTACGTAAACCCACAAGCGGATATGCCGTTTATGTTGGCAATCGCCCATACACTTTACACTGAGAATTGCTACGATAAAGCTCCTTGATATTTACACCCTTGGCTTTGAAAAATTTGTGCCTTGTTGCTAGGCGAGACCGAAGATAAAATCGCTAAAACACCAGTGAGCTGCACCGATTTGTGGCATTTCTGCCGAGAAAATCCGTGAATTTGCACGGATGTTGGCGGAAAAACGCACTAACTGATTTTTGGCTGGGCAATCCAACGCCAACAACACGGCGAGCAACCTTATTGGATGGGCGCAGTATTAGCCGCGATGTTGGGACAAATTGGCTTAGCGAGGTGGAGGCATTAGCTACGCACGCCATTACAGCTCAGTGGGCGTTTCAAGCTCTGGGGCTTCGATGCCAGGTTCCTTCCCATCGAATTTAGATGAAGGACAAACACCGAAATACAACAACAAAAGATTACCAAGGTTATAGTGAAGTTATCCCTGTGGCTCGTACCACTGATGCATTACTTCACGCAGGCGAAACCATTGATTACAACGGCAAAAATCACCTACGCCCCGTATAAAATGGCGATTTTTCAGGCTGTAACCAGTGGAGCCGCCAATCGCAATTGAACAAAATGAAGCAAGCCTTCCAAAGAAATTGGAAACTGTGATTTCGCTTAATTATTACAGCTGGACGGCAACTTGCCGTTTTCCGACATCGTACTACCTGCTTGCACTCCATTTGAACGTAACGACATCGACGCCTATGGCTCTTACAGCAACCGTGGGGTATTAGCGATGCACAAATTGGTTGAGCCGATGTGTGAAGCCCGCTCCGATTTTGAGATCTTTAAAGGAAAGCTTATGCGAACGCTTTGGCAAAGCGAAAAGAATATTGCCGCGGAATGGACGAAAATGGAATGGGTCGAACGCCTCTACCGTGATTGTCGTAACGCCAACCGTGGCAAGTTTGAAAATGCCACCGTTTGAGGAGTTTTTGGAAAACAGGCTACGTGCTTTTCCCAGAGGGCAAACCTTGGGTACGCCACGCTGATTTTCGCGAAGATCCTGATTGCACGCCCTTGGCACGCCATCAGGCTTTATCGAAAATTTACAGCCAAAAATCGCCAGCTATGGCTATACCGGTGCAAAGGGCATCAATGTGGTTCGAAAAACAGAACGCTCACGGCGGACCAAACTCAGAACGCTACCCGTTCTGGATGCATCGATTCACCCGACAAACGCTTGCGTTCTCAGCTATGCGAAGCGAAAAACTTACGTGATACATCACAGCGTAAAAAGGGCGTGAACCGTTCTATATGAACCCGCAAAGATGCGGCGAAACTTGGTATTCAAGACGGTGATTTTGGTGCGTGTTTAACGAACGCGGGCAAGTGTTAGTAGAACAGTATTATCGGATAACTTCCCAACGGGTGTGGTGCGTTTGCAGAAGGGCGTGGTTCTCACCGCTTGATGAGAAAGTTGGCTCAATTGATACCTACGGCTGCTCAAATACCTTAACGTTGAGACATTGGAGCATCTAAACTCTCGCAAGCTACTTGTGTCAGCGCACTTGTAGTCAATGTGGAAAAATGGCAAGGCAGGGCCCTGAGTCGAACGGCTTTAGTGGCGAAAATAATGGAGCGTGCTTAATGTTCCAAAAAGAAGAGTACCAATTTATCTATCGCTGGTTTAGCAATAATACTCGGACGGGAGCTTACCGATGCACAATTGCAAAGCTTACAAGCGGGCGAATTTACCCCGTTTTTGCCTTTTTGAAAGAAGCAGACTTTGCTGCTGGAAATCGCACAGCGAAAAGGGCACTTGCCAGCCTGAGCTCCACCCACACGCCCGTTTACGAGCTCGCCGCCGATTTTGCCGAATGCTTTTTTGCTAGAAGGAAAAAATCGATGCAATGCCTATGCTTCCGCTTATTTAGCAGGGCGAGGAACTGATGCAAAAACTTGCAAAAATGGATGATTATTTAACAGAATTTGGTCTGCAAACCAACCGCCAAGTGAATGAACCGAGCGATCATCTTTGCGTCTATTTGCATTTGCCGCTGAAGCTTGTTGAGCAAAAACGCTGCTAAACAACGTCAATTTATACGCGAACAGCTGCAAACGTGGCTGTCGAAGATGGCAGAAAAATTGGCAAAATTCCCCTTCAAAAATCAATTTTTACCCGGCACTTTTATTTTTCGTTGCTGTGTAAGATTTTGCATTGCACGCAACGGAAAGTTAGAAAAGCTCTGATCTGCCCCCAAAAAGTTGGACGGGTTAGTTAACTTAAATATTGAGCTCGGTATTGCACTGGAAGCTCAATCACTCTAAACCAAGTTTAATTCGTTTTGGTTGTAATACACTAAATATTCTTCAATTTCAGCCTGTAATTCAGCGATTGAATGATAACTCCGTGAGTAAAAACACTCTGATTTTAGTATCATACTTTCAATCACCGCATTATCATGTAATTTCCTCGGCGGCTCATACTTTGAACCGCTTTGCCTCAACATTTTCACCCATTCCGCCGAGCCATACAACGCCTTGGTCGCTATGAATAATCGGGCACTCTGTCGGTTTAAGCCGACTAAGCCCTTGTTCTAACATCTTTTTACCAATGAAAACTTCGGGCGTGTCACAAAGTTATAAACAACAACTTCTCAGTTGTAAGTCCATCAACGGTGAAAAATAAAGCTTTTCTTGCCCAACATGAAATTCCGTTACATCCGTTACCCATTTTTGATTGAGTGTCGTTGCTATAAAATCACGATTCAGTAAATTCGGGGCAATATGCGATGTTTTTCCACGTTTTCCATGTCTTTTCTTGCGTAAAAATCGAATGAATACCTAACTCACTCATCAGCTTTAACACCGTTTTATGATTCAAATTAAAACCTAGTTGGCGTAATTTAAACGTCATGGGGCGATAACCATCTCGTTTTTCTGTTCTTTTTATACAGCGATACAGATAGCCTCTTTTACCTCGTGATAATTTCGCTTATCTCTTTATAGTAAAAGCTTGAGCGAGGCATTTTAGACACACTGAAGTAAATCATTTAACGCGTGAGTCTAGCTTCAATCTTTCAATGATTTTTCTTTTTCTGTCGTTGTTTTTGACGGTCGAGCTCCTCCAACTTTTTAGGTAAGCAATCTCCGCTCGAGCCAAGGCGAGCTCTCGTTGTAACTTTTTAAACGCTTTAGGTGAAAAAGTCTGTAGTTTCTGGAATTTCAATGTCTTTCTTTTTCATCTTTGGCTTCACTATTTTTCGGGGTTTGAAGGTTTGTATAAAGGCGATTTTACGCCATCAAGCCCTCTTTCCCGAAATGCTTTTAGCCAATAAATGACGAGTGTGGGAAATTTTATGAAGTTTAGCCACCTCACGGATACCATACTCCTGTTCGGTGACGAGTTTGATAATTTTCAAACGAAATTGATAAGAGTAAGACATAATCTGCACCTCAAATTAGGTGTCCAAGTTTTGGGGTGCAGATCAAAGTGCGGTCATAACGTTTTTAAAACGGATAGATGGTTTATTTCCAATCACTTCCAAGCCACCCATGTAAGGACGCAAGACTTCCGGCACAGTAATAGAACCATCGGCATTTTGATAGTTTTCAACACTGCAGCAAGGTACGGCCGACAGCCGCCGGAACTCGTTTAAAGGTGTGTGCACAGCGGGTTTTCTTGTCGCCTTTTGAACGGCAACGGGCTTGCATACGGCGCGCTGAAATCCCACATATTAGAGCAGGAAGAAATTTCACGGTAGGGTATTTTGCGCCGGTACCTGCTCCAGAGTCATAGGTTTGCAAGGCCAAAGCCCATGTCGCCAGTGCAAAGCAACACTTTACGATATGGCAAGCCAAGTAATTGCAACACTTTTTCTGCGTGGCCAGTAAGTTCTTCCAAGGCTTCCATGGATTTTTCGGTTCTACGATTTGAACCAATTCTACTTTGTCAAATTGGTGCATGCGAATTAAGCCACTTGGTATCACGTCCGTAAGAGCCTGCTTCGGAACGGAAACACGGCGTATGTGCGGTCATTTTTAACGGCAGATTTTTCCGCTTCTAGAATCTCACCACGTACTAAAGTTGGTTACCGGCACTTCTGCGGTCGGAATTAAGCCGTAAGTACGTTGTACTTCATTAGGATCCTGGCCTTCCAACGGTTTGGTATGGAATAAATCTTCACCGAATTTTTGGAAGCTGTCCGGTACCATAAAGGGTATCGTGGTTCACTAAATAAGGCACATAGGCTTCGGTGTAACTCATGTTGTTCGGTGTGTAAATCCAACATAAAGTGCGAAATTGCACGGTGTAATCAGGCAATCTGTCCTTTCATGACAACAAAGCGGGAACCGGTTAATTTCACCGCAACAGCAAAATCCAATCCTTGCAATTGCTCGCCAAGGCTAACGTGATCAATATATCAAAATCAAATTTGCGTGGCTCGCCCCAACGGGAAACTTCTAAATTGTCGCTATCGTCTTTGCCCAACGGGACTTCATCGGCAGGAATATTAGGAATGTTTAACGCAATATCATTTCAAAGCATTTTGCACTTTTTCAAGTTCTGCCTTGCCCAGCTCTAATTCTTCTCCCATGCTTGATCCACTTCTGCCAACAATGGTGCGATGTCTTCGCCACGCGCTTTCGCAACACCAATGGCCTTAGAGCGGGCATCTTCGTTCGGCATAAGGTTTCGGTTTTCACCGCAAGGCTGCGTAGTTCTTCTAATTGGGTACTAACACAACATCAAGCGTAGAAACCTCGTTTAATTTTTTAATTTTTCCGCGACTTCTGCCAGATTATTACGAAGTAAATTCGGATCGATCATAATGGTTACCTTTATCCTGTGACTAAAATCACATTTTATTCTATATCGTATTAACCAAATAGACTAGTGAAAACATGGACTAAAGTGCGGTCGTTTTTTGGCGGTGTTTTTCTCTCGGCGAAAAATATTTATAAACGTCGATTAAGTATTTTGGTTTCCACCGTCATTGAATTCTTAATGCAAGGAATTTTGATTTAACGCAATGAACCGCATAATCCTACTACTTAAGAAGTAGTTTTTAATGTTAGACTAGCGCCGATTTTCTAATCACAAAATGAGAGTTATTTTCTGGAGTATCTATGGAATTTCCTAATTAACTTAGTGAAGGCTCGCAATTCGCTATTCAGCTTGCGATCGTCTTAATCTGTTTTATTCTACGGGGCCAGGCGGTATTGCATTAGGTCTTTTAGGTGGAATCGGCTTAATCGTATTGGTTTTCGAGTTCGGTATCGAACCGGGCAAACCGGCCATGATGTTATGCTCACCATTCTTGCCGTGGTGGTCACGTCCGCTACATTGCAAGCCAGCGGCGGTTTTAGATGTGATGTTGCAAATCGCGGAAGTACTACGCAAAAATCCAGATGATGTCAGTATTCTCGCGCCGTTCGTCACTTGTACCCTCACCATTCTTTGCGGTACCGGCCATGTGGTTTTATACCATGTTGCCGATTATTTTAAGATATCGCTATTAAAAATGACATCCGTCCGGAACGCCCAATGGCGGCCAGTTCCATCGCTTCACAAATGGGTATCATCGCCTCCCCTGTGTCCGTGGCTGTGGTGACATTAACCGCGTTCTTAGTCAATGCGCAAAATCACTTAGCCGGTTTCGACGGTTATTTAGACTTATTAGTAAAATCACCGTGCCATCCACCCTTTGCGGCGTATTAGCCATCGGTATTTTCAGTTGGTTCCGCGGTAAAGATTTGGATAAGGACAAAGAAATTCCAAGAAAAATTAAAAAGATCCTGAGTTCAAAAATATGTGTATGGCGACAGCACTTCTTTACTTGACAAAAAAATTGCCGCAATCTAGGCTGGAATGCTATGTGGATTTTCTTCGGTGCCATTTTAGTGGTTTGCTGCATTGGGTTACTTCAAAAGAATTACGTCCGTCCTTTGAAAAATCCACACCTGCGCAAGTGGTTGAAGTGGTTTCCGATAACAAAGCGGTACAAAGCTTCAATGTGAAAGACAGCAAAATCGTCGCACTTGCTAAAGACGGTAAAGTGGCTCTTGATGTAAAAAGACAGCAAAGCAAAAGCCAAAAACCGCTTATGACAATATTGAAATTTATGACGCTAAAGGCGCGTTAACTCAAACTTTAGCCGCACAAGATAACAACGTCGTCATCACCGCCGGTGATAAATCCGACACCATTGCCAACGCTACTATCGTATTGGGAAAAGACAGTGTGAAGAAAAGCCCCGATTAGGCATGGTTCATGTTATCCAAATCTTCATGTTGTTAGCCGGTGCGCTCATCATCATCTTCACCAAAAACCGATGCCGGTAAAATCAGTAAAACGAGATTTTTCCGTTCGGTATGATTGCGTTAGTTGCGGTATTCGGTATCTCTTGGATGGCGGAAACCATGTTCACCGTTCACACTCCGATGATGAAAGCGGCATTAGGGTGATATTGTAAAAGCCCACCCTTGGACTTACGCGGTGATGTTGTTATTAATCTCCAAATTCGTAAACTCTCAAGCTGCCGCTTTGGTTGCCTTCGTACCATTAGCATTAAATATCGGTGTTGATCCGGCAATCATCCTAGCCTTCGCTTCTGCTTGTTACGGTTACTACATTTTACCGACTTATCCAAGCGACTTGGCGGCGATTCAATTCGACCGCTCCGGCACCACTCATATTGGTAAATTCGTGATCAACCACAGTTTCATCCTTCCTGGATTAATCGGTGTGATTACGTCCTGTATCTTTAGGGTATATCTTCACAGGGATGTTTGGGTATTTGTGGTTTGAAGATTTAATTGAATCTTATTGAATGGAAAAGGCTATTTCGTTGGGAGTAGCCTTTTTGTTATTGTCACTTTTTCTTTGCTTGTGCAAAGAAAAGTACCAAAGAAAGCACACCCGGATAAATTGCTTATCCTCTCTTAGGATTAATTTTCTTTACGAAAAATTTCGAACTCGCTTCGCTCAAACACGCGAAATTTTCCTAAAAATTAACCCACGTTCGAGCAATTTATAGGGGAATCTATTTAATTAGTACATTATTCTCTAAAGTGCGGTCTAATTTTCGGATGTTTTCAGGGTCAAAAACTAATTCTAAAACTCACCACACTTTTTATCAGGCGTTAGTGGGTTTTCATCTGAGCTGTTTACTTGTAATTGTCTTGCACAAGCAAGAAAGTAGGGATGCTATTTATATCGTTTCGTCTGACTTTCCTGATCTAGCCCTTTTAACCAGTCCAACTTTTTCCTTAATCTTAATCTCCATGCCTCTTGTAGTAGGTAAATAAAATTGAGTGTCTTTGAGTTGTGGCGGGAAGTAGTTTTTCGCCGGCGGCGTAGGCGTTGGGTTCGTCGTGGGCGTAGCGGTATTCGGCACCGAAGCCGAGGTCTTTCATGAGATTGGTTGGGGCGTTGCGGAGGTGTTCAGGCACATCAAAATCAGCGAGATTCAGTCGCCAGTTTTTTTCGCTGCTTTGAAGGCGAGGTAAACAGCGTTGCTTTTTGGCGCAACGGCTAAATAGACAATAGCTTGCGCAATCGCGCGTTCGCCTTCGGCGGCACCGACACAGGGTAAAAACAATCCCATGCGGCAAGGGCAGACCTGCATCGCACGCGGATCGGCATTACCCACATCTTCCGGAGGCAATGGCCAATAAACGGCGAGCCACGTAGAGCGGATCTCCGCCGGCAGTGATAATGCGGGCATACCAATAGAGCGCCGCATCCGGTGCGGATCCGCGAATGGATTTATGTAGCGCGGAAATGAAATCGTAGAAACGATCGCCTTGTTTATCAAAACGCGCCTGCCGTTCGCCCAACACTTCCGTAAGTAAAGTGCGGTCTAAAAATTTTGCCGTTTTTGATTCGGCGGCCATGTCCACCATCATTTCCAAACAGTTCAACGCAAGGCGTGCATCGCCGTTGACGTATTCTGCCAAAAGCGACAACAAATTCTCCTGTAAATCTAACCGCACTTTGCCCAAAGCCGTTTTCCTGATCGTCGATCGCTTGTTGCAAAACGCGTTCAATTTCCTGCGTAGAAAGCGGTTTGAGAATATAAACCCGTGCGCGGGAAAGTAGCGCGTTATTTAATTCAAAGGAAGGATTTTTCTGTGGTGGCGCCAATAAAAATAATGGTGCCGTCTTCGATATGTGGCAGAAACGCGTCTTGCTGGCTTTTTGTTGAAACGGTGAACTTCATCCACAAAACAAAAATGGTGCGCAGACCCGCCAATTTGTTTTTGTCTGGCTTTTCAATGGCCTCACGAATTTCTTTAATGCCACTGGTGACCGCAGAAATTCGCTCGACTTGAGCATTAATGCGTTGAGCGATAATCTCCGCCAAAGTGGTTTTTCCGGTGCCGGGCGGCCCCAGAAAATCATGGAATGGACGTATCCCGCCTCAATGGCTTTGCGTAACGGTTTGCCTTCACCCAATAAATGCGACTGACCGCAATATTGCACCAATGTAGTTGGACGCATTCTTGCGGCGAGCGGGCGAAAAGTCATTTTCGTTAAAATCAAAGCTGAAGTTGGACATCGTCAATTCCGATTATTTTTGCGTTGGTCGTCCAATTCCACGCCACTTTGGCACGCTAAATTTAAACAATGCACTATCTAAATTTTTGATTGGAAATATTACGCAACACATATTGATTGGATTGGCCGTCTTTCTCAATGGTACTAAACCCTTTTAATACGCCGCTTTCATCAATACGAATATCAAATTGCTTGATATTGCTGTTTTTCGCTTTTGGTTTTAATACAAAAAGTATCGCTTTTTGCTCAACGGAATATTGCGCCCAATGGCTTTTTGTCATTGCTGGTCAACAACACGAACGGCGTATTATTCACCGCGTCTTTTACCCAATTGGCCGTAACTTGTTCCACAAACGGATCATAAAAACCAAAGGGTTTGTCCATCGGCAATAATTTGTGTTTCTTGCGGGGATTTGGTGTCCATGCGGAACAAATTCGGACGCTTAATTTGTAATTTGCCGTTGCCTTGTTGTACGTTTTTACCATTCGCCGACATCACGGTTTGTGCAAAATCCGCACTCAACACATCCACTTTGTTTAAGCGATTTTGTAGCTCAACATCGGCATTTGCCCAAGCAAGAGATGCCATACCCAGAAGGGAAAGTGCGGTGAGTTTTTGGAGCATTTTATTCATATGATTAAATTCCTTGTTTAAACCGATTGCCTTTTTCTCTCTCCGTTTACGGACAGTTGAAAAAGCAAGAAAAATAAAAGTAACAATTTGACATCAAAAGAATCGATTAATTCTAATAATCCGCTCCGCGCGCCAACACTTCACGCTTGCCGTTTTGTGCAGCGGAAACAATGCCTTGTTCTTCCAACTGTTCCATAATGTTAGCGGCACGGTTGAAACCCACGCGGAAACGGCGTTGAATGGCGGAAATAGAAGTCGTGCCGGTGCTGACGACAAATTCTACGACTTCATCAAATAAGTCATCAATTTCACCGGAACGATCGCCCTGTGCGCTCTGCACCATTTTCTTCTTCGTCACCATCAAGAATGCCGTCAATATAATTCGGTTTGCCACGCGCTTTCCAATCATCCACAACACGCCCTACTTCATTATCGGTCGCATAAGGCACCGTGAATACGCATCAATTCGGTGGAGCCTTGTGGTGAATACAGCATATCCCCTTTGCCTAACAGCGACTCCGCACCACCGGCATCAAGAATCGTACGCGAGTCGATTTTAGTGGCGACGGTAAACGCAATGCGGGTTGGCACGTTGGCTTTGATTAAACCGGTAATCACATCCACAGAAGGCCGTTGGGTTTGCCAGAATTAAGTGAATCCCGACCGCACGGGCTTTTTGCGCCAAGCGGGCGATAAGTTCTTCCACCTGTTTACCGGCGACCATCATTAAATCCGCAAATTCATCGACAATCACAACGATATAACTGAGTTTCTCCAACGGTGGCGGTAAATTATCCATAGAGTCGCCGGGACGCCATAACGGGTTCCGGAATCGGCATATTTAAGGCGTCATATTCATCAATTTTTCATTAAATCCTTCGATATTGCGCACCCGAATTGCCGACAATAATTTATAACGGCGCTCCATTTCATCCACACACCAACGCAACGCATTAGCGGCTTTTTCATGTCGGTCACCACTTCCGTCAACAAGTGTGGAATGTCGTTATAAATGAAAGCTCTACGACTTTCGGATCAATCATAATGAACTTCACTTCTTCCGGTTTAACCCGATAAAGCAGGCTCAGAATCATCGTATTACACCAACGGATTTACCGGAACCGGTCGTTCCCGCCACCAATAAATGCGGCATTTTAGCCAGATCCACGACCACCGGCTTGCCGCTGATATCTTTACCCAATGCCATGGAAAAGTAAGGCCTTAGAATGACGGAATTCGTCGCTGTCCAACACATCCCGCAACGGCACCATTTGACGATGATCGTTCGGTGTTTCAATACCAATATAAGGTTTGCCCGGAATCACTTCCGCCACACGAATAGAACGAAACATCAATGCACGCCTAAATCCGTATCTAAGCTCGTAACACGCGAAGCCTTCACACCGGGATCCAACTCTAATTCATAACGGGTCACCACCGGCCCTACCAAGACATCTTTCACTTTGGCCTTCACATTAAAATTGCGTAATTGTTGTTCAATTCGCTGTGAAGTTTCCACAATTTCTTCTTGCGTAACATCTTGCGCGCGGGTTGGATAATGCTCCAACAAATCCAGGCTTAGCAACGGCGTAGTCGGCTTTTCCACTTTATTTTTTTATGTTGCTGAAACACGGGATGCACCAAAGAATCGCCATAAGGTTTGTAATTATAGTGGTTTCGACTCAGGTTCTTGCGGCTGCTCCTGCACAATGTTGTTGATAAACCTCTTGCGCGCCCATGGCTGCCAGCTCGCTGTTCCATTTCCCTGCAAACGTTGTTGTTCTTGAGCGACAAACTGACGGGCTAAATCGCTTTCCGCCGTGCTTTCAATATCAGCATCCGCTTGAGTTGGATTTGCCAAAGAAACACTTGGAATCGCCTCATCAGTAGCAAAATTTGAGGCGTGAAAATCTTGTGAAAAATCCACCGCACTTTGACTATTTTGTGTCATCGACCTGTTGCCACACCGACGTAAAATCATCTTTACTCGGCAGATCAACTTGACTGCTTTGGGTGGAAATACTCACGTTCGGCAACGGTTCTTGTTGTTCAAAATCATAGGCGACAAACTCATCCGGTTTTTCATCTGCCGCAAAAGGCTTGAACCTTGTCCGCATTACTCGCTTGAGCTGTCGTTGACAAGCCACTGATATTAATCTGATTTGTCGGCGTGACAATATCATCAATTGGTGCGATTAGACAGATTTTCTGCCAACGGCGTAGCCAAAATATCCTCTTTCTAATGACGATTTCTTCCACTGCTTCCGATGCTTCATCCTCTTCCGTTTTTCCGGTTCAGGGTGGATTTTTGCATCGTCAGCCATTGATAAAAACGCATTAACACACGAATAAATGACGTGCCGGAGCATAAACCCTATCACAGAAAAGACAATGGCAAGACACAACACCCGAATTTGCCTAAGCTCGGATATAAATTCAACGTCAAACTGCCGCCTAACACGCCACCGGCAAGAGTAACTTGCGGTGTTGTTCAGCGATAACGTACAAATCACCGTCAAGCCGCACAACAACAAAAATAAAAAGCCGAAAGAACGCAGGCTCACTTTTGTCCAAGTGAGAGCATTCACGCGTTTAGAACGAATTAAATAGACGGGAATATAAAATAAAAGGAATCAGATTACCGATGTAACCGAAAACAAAAATAAATCCACAAACCACGCGCCCAATGCACCCGCTTTATTGATGGTTTCAGGCGCAAAACTGGAGGTTGCCCAAGAGCTATCCAACGGCGTATAACCCGACCATGCAATAATCAAATACAGGCCCAAAAGTGCGGTCAATCCCAGCAGTAAATTTAACAGGTAAGATTTTGGCGAAAAATGTTCGGTAATATGTTTAATCATGCGTTACGACTTTGTATGCTATTTCAACTGTAAAAATTCGTTTGTTTCACTTCTTCCATCACCACATAAGTGCGGGTGTCATTCACGCCCGGCAAGCGTAATAAGGTCGTGCCGAGCAATTTACGGTAGGCCGCCATATCCGCTACTCGGGTTTTCAACGATAATCAAAATCACCGGAAACCAAATGGCATTCTTGGTTCATCTAATTGTTGCACCGCCGCATTGAATTCTTCAAACACATCCGGCTTACCACGCACCAAAAGTAATTTCCACAATCACCAACAACGGCGAATCTAATAACTCCGGGTTTAACGAGGCGCGATAGCCGCGATCACCCCTTGTTTCTCAAGCGTTTCACCCGCTCCAAACAAGGCGTCGGCGACAACCCCACTTTCTTGGACAAATCAATGTTGGAAATTTTTCCGTTACGTTTGCAATTCATTAAGAATTTTTATGTCGATGGCATCGAGAGCTTTGGATAGTCCATGAGATTTTTGAGTTGAGTTTAAAAATTAATGGAAGATTTTAGCGTAAATTGGGGAAATTTCAGTAATAAAAGTGAGGTGTCGGTATTTTGGCGTTATTTTACGTTTATCTTTAAATTAAAGATTAGATTTCGCCCGATGGATATCGGGCAAAAACCCATTTTAAAAATTATCCAACACGCCAATCGCATCCCACAGCTTCTTCACCGTAAACACCTGCATATTTTCTACCGGATGTTTTGGCTTATTCCCAAAGGGCACAATAGCGCGTTTTAAAACCGTGTTTAGCAGCTTCGCTGATACGTTCTTGTCCGCTTGGTACCGGGCGAATTTCGCCCATCAGCCCTACTTCACCAAAAACCACTAAATCTTTGCGGCAACGGGCGATTGCGGGATGCTGGAAATGAGGGCTAAGAGCAGGCTAAAGTCGGCGCCGGTTTCCGTGACTTTGACTCCACCGACGACATTGACGAAGCATCCTGATCCCCATTTGTACGCCGACCGTGGCGATGTAGCACGGCAAGCAATAGAGGCAGAGGCGGTTTTGTTCTAGTCCCACAGCAACACGGCGCGGATTAGCCAACATGGAATGATCCACCAAGGCTTGAATTTCCACCAACAACGGTCGAGTACCTTCCCACAGCACCATTACCGAACTGCTGAGGGTTTTGTTCATCACCACGACTTATCGCTGATGGATTTTTACCTCTCGCAACTTGCTCCGTCATGGCAAAACACGCCTAATTCATTCACGGCGCCGAAACGATTTTGTGACTACGCAACAGTACGATAGCGCGAATCGGTTTCGCCTTCCAATAATAAAGAACAGTCGATAACGTGCTCCAACACTTTCGGCCCTGCCAAAAGTACCGTCTTTCGTCACGTGACCCCACCATCACGATCGCGACCTGACGGGTTTTTCGCATAACGGGTTAAAAAGAAGCGCATTCGCGCACTTGCGCACGCTACCGGGCGAGGATTGAATATCGGCTAAGTGCATGACTTGAATAGAGTCGATAACAATAATCTGTGGCTTTAACTGATCCGCCAAATGACAAATTTGTTCCACGGAGGTTTCCGACAGCATGTGGAGTTTTTCCGGCGGTAGCTGAGGCGTTTCGCGCATCGCCACTTGTTGCAAAAGACTCCTCACCGGTCACATAAAGTGCGGTCATTTTTGTGACAAATCACACATCACCTGTAACCAGTAACGTACTTCCTGCGCCAGGATGGCCGCCAATCAAAATCGCACTCCCCGGCACGACACCTCCGCCCAATACGCGATCAATTCCTTAAAACCGCTACTAAAACGCGGCGTTTCTTGCAAGCTAATTTTGATCTAAAGGTTTGGATTTTTGGCGCGGGTTTCACCGGCATAACCGGTAAAAACGATCCGCTTTATTATTTGGCGCAGAAACCAACCGCACTTCGGTATGGTGTTCCACGCTTTACAGGCGGAACACTGCCCTTGCCAACGAGAAAATTCCGCGCCGCAGTCGTTGCACATACGCCGTTTTTGCTTTTTGACCATGATAGCCGCCTTGCTTCGCCAAGCGTTAACGTCATCAGATGAAGCATCACGCTGCGCATACTGTGGCGTTTGGATGAATCGAACAATTTATTCATTGCTAACGCGTTGTCTTTCGTTTCGCTATGCAAGCGAATAACCTCACGAATTTGCGCAAATAGTGCGCGTTGGCCTCAGTCAATTCCAGTCAGCACATTTTTCAAAGCGTAGTGATGATTTGCTGCAGCCTGCTCGTTTGACGCCGTTTCTAAGAGATTTTTGTTGTCGTCATAATAATGTGCCAAATTAAAGGCACCGACACGCTCAACGGTTTTAATAAAATCGGTAGCAAAAAATCCACACCCAACGCCAACGTTTCCTTCGATTAAAATCTTGTTCGTAACGCAAAAGTGCGGTCAGTTTTTCCGATATGTTTTGGCGTATCCGTATGCAAAAAGCCGCGCCAACGTTCGATCAATCTGAGGCTTTCGGATCTGTGCCCTGCGCCAGTTGATACCCGTTTGGCTTTGCTCATGGAATAAAAATGCACTTTGCCTTGATAACGCTGTAGAAAAATCCGTACAAAAGGCAATGGCGCCAATCCGCCTTCTTTAATTTCAAATTCAATTTCGCTAATGACCTGCTGTTTTTCACCCACAATAACATTGCCCAAATCAACCGCCACTTCAATTTGGCTTGTCGGCGTGGCCTGAATTAACCACATTTGACGCTCAAAATCCGTGCTAAAAAGTCGCGTTTAGCGGATCGCGTTGTCTCTAACGATAATTCATATTGTTCCGGTTAACACGGCCAAATTCGGCTCGGCATTCGGCAACGTCACATTGTATTCGGGACGAACGTGCAAACCGCCCGCCACCTTGCCGTCGGTTTTTAGTGCTAACGTATAATCATTGTCTTTTTGCCGAACGCGCAGCCCCATATTGTGGCGGGTAAAATACCCATCGGCCGTATCATAATAAGTGTTACGCCGAAAGTGATGCTCAATCATTAAATTGCGCGAAAATGGTCGTTAATTGTTCAATCTGAATATTTTCTGCCGCCAGTTTTAATTCAATTTCATCCTGCATAACTAAATCCTTTAAATTCCTTACAGGTTTTCTGTTTTATTGCCGTTTTTCGCCGCTCATTATCCGATAAACGCCGTCGATCAAAATCGTGAATTTTTCATTCATATCATGTAATATGCGCGCTGAGTTATTAACCTTGATTAAAAGGGAGTCACTTTATTATGGTAATGAATAATATCCTTGGATTATTCGCCCACTCCCTTTTTAAAACCTCTCCAAAAACATTCCACAAAGTTACCGAATGTTGTGAACTGTTAATCCTTTCTTTGAAGCAACTTTTCGTCGCCGACTGGAACAAAGCAGAACAAATTCGTTTAGATATTTCCGCTCACGAACGTCAAGCTGATGCTTTAAAACGGGAAATCCGTTTGAAATTACCACGCGGTTTATTCATGCCGATTGATCGTACCGATTTGTGGAATTAGTGACTCAACAAGACAAGTTGGCCAACTATGCCAAAGACATTGCCGGACGCATGGTGGGCCGTCAATTTGGCATTCGCAAAGAAAATGCAAGCGGAATTTATGAGCTATGTGAAACGCAGTTTTGGATGCAACCGAGCAAGCTGCATAAAGTGATTGAAGAAATGGATCAATTATATGGAAACCGGTTTCAAAAGGCGTGAATTGAACTTCGTGAGATCAAATGATTAATTCACTTGATACTATCGAAGACGATACCGATCAAATGCAAATTAAATTAAAGAAAATGCTGTTTTGACATTGAAGAGTCAATACAACCCGATCGACGTCATGTTTTTATACAAAATTATCGAATGGGTCGGCGTATTGGCCGATCAAGCACAACGTGTTGGTTCACGTATTGAACTCATGCTGGCGCGCTCGCTAATTTTTCAGTAATTTAGGTATTCTTCATGGATTACTCTCTCAATACGGTTCGTTATTAATTATCATTACGGCCGTTTTCGGCTTTTTCATGGCCTTTGGTGTTGGTGCCAACGATGTTTCAAACGCAATGGAGACATCTGTTGGCTCAGGGTACATCACGCCAAAACAAGCGATTATTATTGCAATGATTTTTGAAGCCGCTGGGGCGTGTTTAGCCGGTGGCGAAGTTACCGAGGCCATTAAAAAGCGGTATTATTGACACCACTCCCAATTTATCAACCAACCAGAAGTGTTGGTTTTCGGCATGATGGCCGCCCTATTGCCTTCGGCGCATGGTTATTAATCGCCTCCAAAATGGGCTGGCCGGTATCTACCACTCACTCTATTATCGGCGCTGTCGTAGGTTTCTCTTGTGTTACTGCAGGGCTTTTCACTCTGTGGATTGGAGCAGTATCAAAAATATCGTAGGAAGTTGGTTTTATCACACGGTCATTGCTGGTCTTTTTGGCTTACGCGATTTTTATCAGTACACAAAAACTCATTTTTGACACCAGAAAGCTCCGCTTAAAATGCACAAAAATACGGTCCATATTACATGGGGAGTGACCATTTTATTTTGTGTATTGTGACGTTAACTAAGGGGTTAAAACACGTCGGATTAAACTTAAGCAATACAGAAAAATATCATGCTTTCGTTAGTCATTAGCCTTATCGGTATCGTTTATTGCTATTTCTATTTTCGTAGTAGCAAATTTAAATTTAAAATGTTGGAAGGTGGCGCTTTTGGCGGTGTAGAAAGAGTCTTCAGCATTTTTAGTGCTCATGACCGCTTGCGCCATGGCATTCGCTCATGGTTCAAACGATGTAGCAAACGCCATTGGCCCGCTTTCAGCAGTAGTAGCCATTATCGAAAGCGACGGTCAAATTATCAATAATGCACCACTTGCATGGTGGATTCTACCGCTAGGTGCCACGCGGCATTATGGTTGGCCTGATTGTCATGGGATACAAAGTGATGGCCACTATCGGTACAGGAATTACGGATCTGACCCCCAAGTCGTGGGTTTTGCTGCACAATTTGCCACCAGCAATGACCGTTGTCGTCAGCTTCCGGTACCGGTTTACAATTCCACCACGCAAACCTTGGTGGGAGCCGTATGAGGTATCGGTTTTGCACGCGGTATTGCGGCGATTAACTTGACGGTCATTCGTAATATCTTTGTATCTTGGGTTGTTACCCTCCCGGCAGGGCGCGTTATTCTCTATTATTGTTTATTATCTGTACAAACTGTTTTCCATTAATCAAGACATAAGTGCGGTCATTTTTGCACCGCACTTTTAGTAGTCTTATCAACTATAGGGATTTCCAATTATGAAACACGTCAAATTTCATCTCCTCGCAGTCGGTTTTTCTCAGTTTGGGCATCAATGTAGCCCACGCAGAAACAAATATGTTACAGAAAACCTATTCTACTTTTACTTGCGCAAAGGTGCCGATCAATATAAGGTGATGGGCTCAATTCAATCGAGCTGAACCGGTCACGGTGCTGAGCAAAAAGATCGATACACACCTAATCCGTGATGCGAAAAACCGTGAAGCCTGGATTCTCACTAACGAGCTCAGCAATGAAGCCAGCAGCAAATTAGAAAATCCAAAACTCAAAAGCCAAATTCAGAATTAACTCTGAAACTAAATCACGTAGACGGCGACTGGCAAAAACGCACGGTAGAAATGCAACGTCGCACTAAACAAAGCGGAACAACAAAGTAGCGAATTATTAGAACAAAATTCTCAACTAAAACGCGAATTGGAAATCACTAAAAATAAAAATCGTGATTTAGAGGCGATGCTTGATGCCGGCAAACGCGAAATTGCCATTCAGTGGTTTTGATTTACGGCGGTTCCGTATTGGGTGTCGGCTTATTGAATCGGTTTAATCTCTACCACGTTAATCATGCCGAAAACGCCGTCGTCGTGATGGTTGGGCATAATGGCTGACGCTCCATTTTCAAATTTATTTGGTTGGCGGAGCTGTACGTGACCAACTTCTCAACTTTCTCGGTCAAAAGACCGTGATTGGGTGATTGTGGTGCTACTCTGCAAAGCCTTGCTCAATCTCGGTTATCAACAAGTGGGGAAGACTTTCCTGTTTTCTCCATCCGCAGCTAAAAGAAGAATATGCTTTTAGCGCGTACCGAACGTAAAATCCAGGTCAGGTTATACGGGTTTATGTTGTAACTTTTTCCGCCGATATTACCCTTGAACAAGATTTAATTCGTCGCGATCTCACCATTAACGCCATGGCACAGGATTTACAAGGAAATTTATACGATCCTTACCACGGTGCCGATGATTTAAAAGCAGCGCATTTTTGCGCCATATTTCTCCGCATTTGCGGAGGACCCCATGCGTGTATTGCGCGTGGCCGTTTTGCCGCACGCTATCATCATTTGGTTTTACGATTGCGCCGAAACACGGCAATTAATGCAAACACTCACGGAACAAGGCGAATGCAACATCTCACCGCCGAGCGGGTTTGAGCGGAAACGGAAAAGCGCTCAAACGATCCTGAAATCTATTTTTGAAATCTTGCGTCACAGTTGGTGCACTTGCCGAGGTATTTCCCGAATTAGACGCATTATATGGCGTGCCAAATCCCGCCAAATATCACCCTGAAATTGACAGTTTTGTGCATGCGATGATGGTCTTGCAACAAGCAACCTTGCTTTCGAACAGGTGGATTGCCATAAAAGGGTGCGGTGCGTTTTGCCGCCATTTGTCATGACTTAGGCAAAGCAAAACAGCCAAAATCTAGTTGGCCACACCATCACGGCCATGAAAAATTAGGCATGACGCCCTACCCGCAATCTGTGCAAAGCGCGCAAAGTGCCCATCCTATCAACAACTGGCAGAGCTAACTTGCGAATATCACACGCATATTCACAAAATCTTTGAGCTGCGCCCGGAAACCGTGGTGAAACTGTTTAATACGTTCGATGTGGCGTAAACCATTACGTTTTATGGAATTTTTATTGGTGTGTTTTGCTGACACCCGTGGCAGAAAAAGGCTTTTGAACATACCCAATACCCACAACAAGAATTTGCCTTGGCTTTATATCAAGCAGCCTTAAAAGTCGATATTCAATCTATTATTGCGGCGGGTTTTGAGAACAAAGCTATTCGTGATCAGCTTAATCGCGGTCGTATTTTTGCGGTAAAAACAAAAACGCACGAAATCTTACCGCACTTTAAACCTTAGCCGCAGGCTCACTCAGATGAAATAGTTTACCCGCCCACAAGGGTGCGTAAAATACTTCCACTTTTTGGATAAATTATTGCTTTATGAGAAATTTAATCTCTACTTTTGCTTTTTGCCGCAGGCTTGCTATTAACCGGCTGTGTAGATCACTGATGAACAACGCCCGACTAAAGTGTAAAATATATCGAGAAAAACGGATCCGAGCTTAGCAGCAACATCTGCAACAAAGTCAAGCAAATTCAGGGTTATCAAGCCTTGGGACAACTCGGTTATATCAGCACAAAGAGCGTTTTTCTACTCGTTTTGATCGCAATACAACAATCCGCAACATTATACGTTGATTGTATTCCACCATCAGTAGCGAAACCCTGCACATTCAGATGCACTACCAAGGGCATGACTATTTCCGACAATAAAGGGCGTCAACGTTCTGCGGTGAGATGCCAAAATGTTGTTACGGGAAATTATCGGTATGGACTTCCCGCTGAGATCAATTCGCTTTTTGGTTAAAAGGTCAACCGAAAGATAACGATGATTACCAAGTCTGGTGAAAATCACCTGCTAGCGGCCGTTCAACCCATGTCTTTGATGGCAAAACTTGGACGGCGGATTATTTGTCTTATCAAGCGAATCGCCAACCGCCAATGCCGGAGAATATCTTGCTGAAAACCGACGGACAAACGCTGAAAAATCCGTGTAGATGAATGGAAATTCTAAGGCATGAAAACATATCAATTTTTCTACCGCACTTTTATCTACCAACTCATCGGAAGGCGCACATAGTTTGCGCTTTCCTTTGCACTAAATTAAATCTTTTCTTATCATCAACGGCAAAACGCCCTCGATGGCTACCACGAATTACAAACGCTGTTTCAGTTTTTGATTTCGGTGATTGGCTTCAATTATCGAGAAATGATGGCAAAATCAATTTAATTTCGTCCATTGCCGATTTAAAAATAGAAAATAACTTAATTTTATCGCGCGGCAATTTTTGCTCCAACAACATACCAATACACTCCACTTTGGTGCCGACCTCGAATTAGATAAAACATTCTGCCTATCGGCGGTGGTGTTGGCGGTGGTTCTTCCAATGCGGCAACCGCGCCAGAGCGGCATTAAATTGTTCATGGAAAACAGGCTTAACAACCGAAGAATTGGCAAAATTAGGTTTAGCGTTAGGTGCTGATGTACCGATTTTCGTACACGGCAAAGCGGCTTTTGCTGAAAAGGTGTCGGTGAGCAAATCACCTATTGCGAGCCACCATGGAAATGGCATTTCGGTATTGAAACCGAACGTCTCGATCTCCACCGCTGTCGATTCATGTCTGATTTACCACGCACATACGCCAAAGAAACCGTTACAAATAATTACTTCAAAGAAAAAATACGCAAACGATTGCGAAGTTGTCAGGATCACTATTCGGAGGTTGAAGAATCTGCTTAACTGTTGGTAGAATATGCACCACAGCTAGACTAACCGGAACCGGCGCTTGTATTGCTGGAATTGACGATGAACAATCCGTCAATTGGTTCTACAAGCAAAACCAAAAATTGCTTGGTTTTGTTGCGAGGGATTAAATCTCTCCAGCACATGCAATGTTGCAACGCATAGATATTTAAGATTTGCCGACTTAAATCATTTACTCTTACTTGATAATCTAACTCCTGAGGTCAATTTACAATGCCAGATATTAAACTCTTCGCCGGTAACGCGACACTCGCCAAAACCGCATTTCCGAGCGTTTATTCACGTCATTGGTCACGCTGCCATCGGTCGTCGCGACGGTGAGGGTGCAAGTGCAAATCAACGAAAACGTGCGCGTAGCGATGTATTTATCATCAATCTCACCTGCGCGCCAACCAACGACAATTTAATGGAATTATTAGTGATGGTCGATGCCTTACGCCGCGCTCTGCCGGTCGGCATTACCGCCGTAATTCCTTATTTCGGTTATGCCCTGCCAAGACCGTCGTGTTCGTTCCGCCCGTGTACCGATCACCGCTAAAGTGGTCGCCGACTTCTTATCCAGTGTCGGCGTTGACCGCGTGTTAACTCGTGTACACACGCAGAACAAATCAAGGTTTCTTTGATGTACCGGTAGATAACGTGTTCGGTTCTCCGGTATTGATTGACGATATTTTAAAAGAAAACCGACTTTGGTCAACCCATCGTCGTTTTCCCGGATATCGGCGGTGTGGTTCGCGCCCGCGCAGTAGTACGTGATTAAACGACTGCACATGGCAATTATCGACAAACGTCGCCCGCGTGCCAATATCTCCCAAGTCATGCACATTTACGCGTGATGCAGCCGATCGTGACTGTATCTTGGTTGATGACATGATCGACACCGGCGGCACCTTATGCAAAGCGGCGAAGCGTTAAAGAACGTGGCGCCAAACGCGTATTTGCTGCGCATGCCACCCATGCCGTTTTCTCCGGCTCCGCAGCGAAACATCAGCGCCAGCGATGCGCTCGATGAAGTAGTTGTCACCGACACCATCGCTTTCAGCGAAATCAAAGCCCTCGGCAAAGTGCGCTCACTCACACTTTCGGAGTATGCTTGCCGAAGCTGTTCGTCGTATCAGCAACGAGAATCCATTTCTGCGATGTTTAACGGGTAAAACCAAAAACACCTCGAAAAATCTGACCGCACTTTTAAAAGCATAAAAAGGCTTAGAAAAATCTAAGCCTTTTGCTTCTATGCAATTAATCCTTCCGAATAAATTCACCAACCGTGGTTGCGCAATGCGCGCATAATCCGCAGTGTTTAAAATCACCGAACGTTCAGAGCGTACTGCGTTAAATGCCAATTCAACTAACGTTGTAATAAACTCGGATCAGCAATGAGCAACAAATTCTCGCGAAAAACTAAAAGGCGGAATAGCGCCAAATACGCAATCAGTAAGCACAGACACTCCGCAGGGCTGGATAAAGAAGCTCGCGCCAAAATGCGCAGCAATTTTTGTCTAAATCCGCCTGTTGATCACCGGCAAGACAGCCAAAATAGTTTGTTTTCACACCATTACCTTTCGAAAAGTACAAACCAACGCTTTTTCGCCCCTGGCCGATTTGCGTACCGCAATTTTCGCAACGTCCTCCGATTTGCCTGCCGACGAAGCCTGCTCTACCACCCGATAACGAGCCTGATTTTTGGACTAAAAAGTGCGGTCAGTTTTTCAAATGTTTTTCCGACATCATTTCCTTCTCGTAAAATATCAAGGCAAATTATAGCCTTATTTAGTTGGCGGAACATCTACTATAAAAAGGATCTCGGAAATTAAAACGAATTTGATGCTGATGCCATAATCAAAGCGTACATTCAATCTAATAATCTAAAAACTAAAGGTATCTTATGACTACTTCTTGTCTTGGCAGGCATTTGACTCTTGCCGCTTGCTCCCAACCGAAAGACATTTGCTTCACGGTTCGAAGGCTCCCACTCGGTTTGAAAATACGACAAAGCCACGAAGACCTTTTGGGGTAAACCAGTAAAATTTCGAGTGCAGTTGATGATCATTTTTCAACAGAAAACATCTAAATATCTTCTAACGCTTCTATTTTTATAATAAAAATCAATCTAGGAACAAAGATGCTTACTGACGATGAAATAGAAAATGCTACAGGGTTAAAACATATATAAAATGGTGTATAGAACAACCTCCACTCCACGAACACAAATGACTGCATCCGTCGGCCTATGAATGGCTTGATGCTCAGATCAAAACGATCCCCAAAAATCTTCCACTATGACTCGTTAAAACAACTTATAGAACGATGGGCTGGTAGATATATTTCAAAAGTATGATGTGAAAGTCGCTGCAACCTTACATCCTAATATAGAGAGAGAATATCCTTTTTATAACATCAGTCAAAGTTTAATTGAACCTAGTAGAGTTAGATTAGATATAACATTAATGAGGCATTTACACAATCTTATAATGAGCGTCACGATCTCATACAAAAATACAGAAAACTAATAATTAAATATTCATCTCCTGAAAATAATTCAACTTGTCCGGCACCAAATACACTTTTTCACCTAGCTGATACTGTGCCTGCTGGTAATTCGCCTTTTGAGTTGAGATCACCTCAATAGGTTGCTTGCTTTGTGGGCTGTTCACTTCCACTCTGACAATAAAACCAATCGCGTTAACGTGACTGATGCTACCCATAGCAAGGGCATTGTCGGCATGGCGTGAAATAGTAAGTTCATAAGGGCGAATACAGCTGTTAGCAGATTTGATTTCTCTACACGTTGGTGGCGCGTTGCTGTGAGTTACTGCGAAGTATGTACAATCCACCGACTCACCAGATTGCTGCCTCTCTTTCGGCAGCCCGCGGAATACGTTCGCATCACCGACAAATTGCGTGACAAACGGCGTTTTGTGGAGCGCGATAAATCGCATGGTTCGGCTCGTCTACCTGCTCAATTTGCCCTTTTGTCTCATCACTACAATCTCGATCGGACATATCTAATGCCCCATCTTGATCAGCGTGGTAAACAAAAATACTGGTGACATTTAATGTCTGTTGCAAGTCCGCAACCAGCGTCGCGTAACTCCTTCCGCACCTGCGCATCCAACGCGCCAAGGCTCATCTAATAACAATACATTGGGTTGTGCGTGCAAAGATCGTGCCAAAAGCAATAAGCGCTGTTTTCTGTCCTCGGACAATTGATTGAGGATAAACGTATCTGCCAACCATCTCCAGCCTGTCACTAACTGCGAAAATGTGCGGTCACTTTTTCCTGTATTTCTTTCACGACTCGGCCGTTCACGGCGAGCCTTACCTGCAAACCAAAGGCTACATTTGTCAAATACCGCTCGTGTTCTGAAATAGCGAAACATAATGTTGAAAAACAAACTACTCACACGTTGCGCAGCGAGACAAGTGTGTCACCTCTTTTTCCCCAAACAAAACGCTCTCCACTATCCAGCAAAGCCCTGAGCGCACACCTAATCTGCAACAACTGTCGTCTTCGCCACACCCACTGGGGCCAAAGCAATGCAGTGGAGATGGTTGTTAGGAAAGCCGAGGATTGATAAGCCAGCGCATGATAGGAACCGAAAGTGTTTTCAAGATTGAAGATGTAAGTGATGACATGCTAATCCTAGTGTTGTATAAAATGCCGGCGCGCGTTTCCCAACGCGTATCCAGTAAATCAATTTACCATTTGTTATTGGCACACGCCGAGAAGCGGTGCGACCTCAGTGGGATGTTTCTGTAAAGATGAGGCACTATGCCTGTCGAGGTAATTCAATAGTGCCTAACAGGACAGACATAACGTCTCGTCCCTGCCATTTCCTCAAAATCCACCGCACTTAAATAACATTGCACAAAGTGTTCTTGAACTCGCACCAACGATCTCTTAATCCTTCTCTCCTGCACACCTCAGGGTCAGTACCTGTACACCCAACGTGAAAATCGCCACCACCGCCAGCAAACTCGCACGGGCGAACGCGCCGCGACAAATTGATACTCGTTATAGGTGATCTCGACGCTACAACGGAATGAGCATTGGTCAGCCCGCGGATGTGCCGGAAACAACACCAACGGCGCCAAATTCACCCATGGCACGGGCATTGCTGAGGATAACGCCGCAAATCAACGCCCATTTGATGGTAGAGCGCGAGCGCCACGAGCAAAGGCGCAGCCACGATGCGCCAGAATAAGGGCGGCTTGTTCTTCGGTGTGTGCGCCAGGCGAACGCGCTTTGGTAAGAGAGATTTGGCAACAAGCGGGAAGGTAACAAATAAAGTCACAATCACGATACTCAGCATAGCAAACATAAATGCGAGATGTTAGAAGCTCCACCAAACCAGCGCCCCCATAAGCCATCCAATCCGAATAACAATAAAACATCCCATCCCGACTACCGGCGAGATAGAAAACGGCAGGTCAAGCAAAGCGGTGATGCTTTGCCTTTAACGAAATTGAAACGAGGCAATGGTCCATGCCATATCACCACACTCAATAAACACACTAATCGGTAGCACGATTAATGCCACTTCCTAGAGAGTTAATGCCACGCGGCGCGAGCTTCTTCCTCATGAATGGCCTGCCACAAATAGTACATTACCTCCTTGCTCTCTCTAGGCGGCAAGCCAAAACACGGTGAATAATGGAAATAACAACACCGCACTGAAAAGAAATCAGAGCATGACGATTAACGTCACTGCACACTTGCTCACATGTACTTACCTCACTGACTTGTCCGTTTGATGTGAACGACCATTGAGCAATGTTAATCAATAAAATCAATATAAAATGAAATCGTTAACATAAATAAAGCGACTACCCAGGCTACCTTTTCACATCCATATAAGTCCAATTCTGGACATAATAATTAACGGCGCAATTTCCGATATCAACGGCACGTTGCCGGCAATAAAATAACCGAACCATATTCACCCAGCAGGCCGGGTCCATCCGGCACCACCAATAATAATGGCCGGCACAAGGCCGCAGGATGACTGCAGGCACGCAGTAAATTTACCGGCGCAAGAATATGCTGCAGCCTTCCTCAAAATCCAGGATCGTAGGTTTGCCAACACTGGTTGAATAGCGCGAACCACAAGGCAAAGCTGACGAAAACCAATGCCACGGGCAATGCTCGCTTTGAGTAGCAAGCGATTTGAATGCCCAATTGGGCTAAAACCACCTGAAGCTAAGCTCCGTGGGAGAATATAACGAAAGCTAAGGCAATGCCGGCCGGCTGTTGGCAAAGCAAAAGGTAAGTCAATGAAACCGTGAGCAAGCCGACTTACCAGGGAACTGGCACACGAACGAGATCCACGCCAACAAAATCCAAAGATCACATTAATCACGGTGGCAACAAAGGCCATGCGAAAGACAACAAAATGGAGGAAACGACCCGTTCGCATGGACAATAATCTTTCCAGATATCTTTCCCAGCTGCAACTGCAGCGCACTTAACAGCAATAACAGCAACGGCAAACCACCATGGAGACACGCCACGCCAAAGTAATGAAGATACCGCGTTTACAAACCGGAGCAATACTGTTTTCATTGTGATTTTGCTCCCACCGAGTATTAATAAAAATGACACCAACAAACCGCTGTTAAAAACACGGAGTTTCACTGTCCTTCAATATTTTTCACTTATAAAAATAACCGCACTTTTCTAAAGGAGCAAATAGCGGAAAATTAGTTTATCATTCCATTTGGAAATAAGATGTCACTTATTTGATCTATTAATATTCAATTTGAGTTATATAAAAATTCATTTTTGTTATAAATATGAGCTATAAATTTAGCCACAGAAAGAAACAAAGTTTACCATTCGGAGGAAGCAATGACAGTCATCTTTTTCAGCTCCTTTTCATTTAGCATACCGCTTCACTGGTTATCACTTCCTGCTTTGCGGCTAAAACCACCACACCGAAAGTGCTATTAAACGTCTCTTACGATGTCATTCGCGATTTTTACAAAGACCTGGCAACCAGACTTATCGTCGCCAATAGTGTGCCCGATGCATGATTTCTCAGTCACATGGCGGTGCCAGCAAACAAGCGTTAAGCGCTGTAAATGGCTTTGCCGGCAGAGACGGTGACGCGACACAAAGCAATGATATTGACGCGTTGGTACAAAAAGCTTTGCAAAGACGCCACTTGGCAGCAGGATTTGCCAAATCAGGCCTACGCCGTTCGGTTCGGTGATCGTGGTACGATAACCCGAAACACATTCGCGGGTTGGTCTGATTTAACGCGTAAAAGCATGTAAAAGTGGTGATTTGCCAGCGAAAACCTACTGCCAATGGACGTGCTTTGCTTGCCTATCGGCATTGGCTTATGCGCAAAACAACACACACACTCGAATGAATTTACATGTTTGCGATTATTACGCAATGTGCCGGTGTTGGAAGCCGAAATTGTGGTCGTGGTGCCAATTTCCTTCACACAACGGGAAATCGGCGATGTGCTCATCACACCGGGAAAATGAGGCGGCATTAGCGGCCAAAAACGCTGAGGTAAGCATAGTTTTGATATGGTTTATCCCAGTCGTTAGCGCTTATACGCCGGTGTTAGTGTGGCTCGAAGTGAATGCCAACAGCCGACACAATGGCGCGCAACAACTGGCGCAAGAGTATTTACAGCATTTATGGTCGGAACAAGGACAAAACATCGCTGCGCGGGTACTTTACGTCCAGAAGCAACGAAAGAAAATAGCGGAAAAATACACCGCACTTTTTCCGCCTGTGAATAGTTTCGACGATCAGTCAACAATTCCGGCGATTGGGCAACAAACTATTCGACAACATTTTGTCGATAACGCCCTTTTCGATCGACTTTACATCTCGGCACAACGCCACGTTTAAGGAGTGATGATGCGTTATTTTCTCTTCGCCGATTTAAAATCGCGCCCCTGTTTCTGGTGGTAGGCGGCGGAAGCTCGTTGGCGGCTCGCAGCAGATCTATTGCTACAAGCCAACGCCCGCCATACGCATCGTGGCGCAAAATTAAATTTGGAAATTGACCGCGCACTTGAGGGCCAAGGCGAGGTGTTTTAGTAGCCAAGCATTTTTCTGCCGAACAGCTAAAAATCCAGTGCTTGTAATTGCCGCCACCAATGATGAACAGCTTAAATCACGCGTATTTTCCATTTAGCCGAAAGCCAACATAAATTAGTCAATGTGGTGGATGATCAACCTCATTGTAGCTTTTATCTTCCTTCTATTATTGATCGTAATCCGATCCAAATCAGCGATTTCCAGTGGTGGCAAAGGCGCCAGTATTAGCCCGTTTATTACGTGAGAAACTGGAAGCATTATTGCCACAACATTTAGGCAAAATCGCCGAGATTTCTGGGTAAGTGGCGTGATCAAGTAAAAGCAAAATTGGCATCGGTCACCGAACGTCGCCGTTTTTGGGAAAACAAATGTTTAGCGGACGTTTTGCAAGTCTCGTTAAGAATCAACAAGAGGCACAAGCTGAAGAGGAATTGGCTGAGCAACTAGAAAATAACTATCAAGGTGGTTTTGGTCTCTTTAGTTGGGTGCCGGTCCTGGCGATGCTGGGTTATTAACTCTTAACGGTTTACAGGAAATTCAACAAGCTGATGTGGTGCTTTACGATGCATTGGTTTCTGATGAGATTCTTTCTTTGATTCGCCGTGATGCAGAACGTATTTTTGTGGGGAAACGTGCTCAATGGTCGTTCTGTCGCACAAGAAGAAACCAACCAATTGTTATTAACCCTTGCCCAACAAGGCAAGCGAGTAGTGCGCTTTAAAAGGCGGCGATCCTTTCGTTTTTGGACGCGGTGGCGAAGAATTAGAAGTATTAGCTCAACATCAAATTCCCATTTCTCAGTTGTACCCGGGTATTACCGCGGGCATTGGCGCAACAGCCTATGCCGGCATTCCCATTAACTCACCGTGATTATGCACAAAGCGCTATTTTTGTGACCGGCCATCGTAAAGCCGATGCCTCTGATATTGAATGGCAAACCTTGGCAAGAAGTCATCAAACCTTAGTCATTTTATATGGGGACGTTAAAAGCGCAAGTCATTGCTGAACATTTACAACAACATGGTCGAGCTGCGAATACGCCTGTTGCGATTATCAGCCAAGGTACTCAACTTTACTCAAAAAACACGCGATTGGTACACTTGCAAATTTAGCTGAATTAGCTGAAAAGCGAGAGACTCAGCCTTAATTGTGGTGGGAGAAGTGGTGACATTACACGAACAATTAGCGTGGTTTGGCGAAGAGAAAACAACGTCAAAAACAACCGCACTTTACCCTTAGAAAGTCTAACCATCAGTCAAGTGGCGTAAGGAGTGGATGATGAGTTTATTTAAACCGACTTTTGGCAAATTCCACTTGTTAGCCTTGATGTACAAGATGCGTTTGGCAGAAAAACAGACACATTAAAGCAACGTTTACATCAAATAGCGTGATAGCCATCACGATGCACGCTTTGCCAGCAGTTTAGCCGTAGAAGATATGGTTATTACCGATGTCATTGCACGTGAAAACTTAGATATTGGTATTTTTACTTTTAGATACCGGTTTACTCCATCAAGATACGCTAAATTTATTAGACAACCTTGAGAAAGTCTATCCACATCTTCAAATAGAACGCTTTCAGCCGATTGCTGATGAAGTGACTCGCTACGAGGAAGAAAAAGGGAAATTTGCTTTTTATGAAAGCGTGGAATTACGTCGCGAGTGTTGCCATATCCGTAAAATCGAACCCTTAAATCGCGCGATTCAAGGTGCAGATGCATGGCTCACCGGACAGCGTCGAGAACAATCGGCTACACGTACTGCGCTCCCTTTTTGCTGAGCAAGATCAGTCTCGTGGTATTGATAAATACAATCCTATTTTTGATTGGTCAGAAAAAGATGTGTGGGCTTATATCTTAGCGAACAATGTACCTTATAACGACCTTTACCATCAAGGTTTCCCAAGCATTGGCTGTGAACCTTTGTACACGCCAAGTTAAACAGGGCGAAGATATTCGCGCCGGCCGCTGGTGGTGGGAGAGTAAAGATAGTAAGGAATGTGGATTACATAAGTAGAAAAATATAGGAAGCAAAACATGACAAAAACTGAACTCAACAACCAACATCTAGACTGGCTCGAGGCGGAGTCGATTCATATTATTCGTGAAGTCGTCGCGGAATGTGAAAACCCAGCGTTGCTTTTTTCCGGTGGGAAGGATTCGGTGGTATTGCTGGCATTAGCCCGTAAAGCATTTCAGTTAGGTGATCGTCCGGTACATTTACCGTTTCCATTGGTGCATATTGATACCGGGCCATAACTATCCAGAAGTGATCCAATTCTCGAGATGAACAAGTGGCAAAAACTTAACGCTCGCTTAGTCGTTGGGCATGTGGAAGATTCCATTGCCAAAGGCACGGTGGTATTACGCAAAGAAACGGATTCGCGTAATGCGGCACAGGCGGTCACTTTATTAGAAACCATTGCAGAGAATGGATTTGATGCCTTGATGGGCGGTGCACGTCGTGATGAGGAAAAAGCTCGTGCTAAAGAACGAATTTTTCTCGTTCCGTGATGAGTTCGGCCAATGGGATCCTAAGGCACAACGTCCGAATTATGGTCTCTGTACAATGCTAAATTGCATAAAGGTGAAAAATATGCGAGTGTTTCCGATTTCCAACTGGACGGAATTAGACATTTGGCAATATATCGCTCGTGAGAATTTGGAATTGCCTCGATTTATTACAGCCATAAACGAGAAGTTGTACGTCGTAAAGGTTTGTTAGTACCAGTGACACCATTAACCCCTAAATTGCCAAATGAAGTCAGCGAAGTATTAGATGTTCGTTTCCGTACTGTGGGTGATATTAGCTGTACCTGTCCGGTAGCGAGCACTGCATCAACACCAGTTAGAAATTATTGAAGAAACCGCTATTGCCGACATTTCGAACGCAGCGCGACTCGTCTCAGACGACCAAGCCAGCGAAGCCGCCATGGAGAAACGGAAAAAGAAGGGTGTGCAAAATAACCGACAACCGCACTTTTGTGGGGTGGGATTTATCTCACCGTCTCGTAACCATATGATTTATGTGGTGGGATAAATCATCCTACGCAGAGAATATAAAAATGACACAACACACAACTCCACTTCGTTTTATCACTGCCGGTGGCGTTGATGACGGTAAAAGCACCTTAATCGGTCGTTTGCTTTATGACAAGCAAAGCTTTACTATCCGACCGGCTCAGCACACTGGAACAAAGCTAAAAGATAAACATAACCAAGAGGCTATCGGACTTCTCAATTCTTACTGATGGTTTGGAAGCAGAGCGTGAGCAAGGTATCACGCACCTCGACGTGGCCATCGCTAGCTTTTTCACGGCAAAACGGAAGTTCATCATTGCAGATACGCCAGCATGAACAATATACCCGTAACATGGTCTGCCGGTGCCAGCACGGCATCAGCGGCACCATTGCAAGTCACGATGCGTCACAACCGAATTTTTAACGAACAGCCTTTTGCTAACCGCTGCCACAAACCAGAAACGCCATTCCGCTTCTTTTGCGCCAGCTCAACTGCGCATATTTTAGCGGTAGCAGTCAACAAAAATGGATTTATTGGATTTCGTGTGAAGAAAATTTAACGCTATCGTCATCACATACAACCAACTTGCTACGCAACTCGGCTTAAAAGACGCACCGCTTTATCGGTTTCCGCCTTGCACGGTGACAACTTGGTTTACGCCAGCGAACACACACCGTGGTATTCCGTGAACCGGTTTTGACTGGCCACCCAGAAAATCTACCTGAGTGTAGAGATGACGTTAGTCATGACCAGTACTAATTTCTACTTCCCTGTACAATTGGTCATTCGCCAAGACGCCAACAAAGCAGACGATTTCCGTGGCTATCACGGGACGCATCGAACGCGGTTCGGTCAAACTCGGGCAGCACATACGTATTGAGCCATCTCGGTTTAACCGCTACGGTGACGAAATCATCACACCAAAAGGTGAAAGTTCAACAAGCTGTTGCGGGCGAAGCAGTAACAATCCAGCTTAGATAAAGACATCACGACATTTCTCGTGGTGATGTTTTTGTAGATGCAACAATCACCACTCACCACCACAAAACAACTGCACGCCACTCTGTTGGTCAAGATGAACGCCCGTTAAACACTGCCCGCAAATATTTGCTCAAACACGGTACACAAGCAGTGCGTGAAAATCAGCGAAATCGAAAATATCGTTGCAACGTGCATTCATTAGCATGCCGGAAAGCGGCGCAACTGTGCTCAACATGAACGACATTGCCAATGTTAGTTTAACTCTGCAAAAACCAATCGTGCTCAACCACTTAATACGCGGGAAAAATATCGCGGGTGGTCTCGTTTATTTTCGTGGATGAGGCAACGTATAACACGGATGGCTGCGGGGATAGATAGCGTAATTTCTACTTTGCTTGCTTATTCAGATCCTCTCTTCTTTCAGCAAAGAGAGAAACAGCAATATCTGGAGTTGCCTTTTCTTTTGAGTTTGCACTATTTCTGACGAAACAAAGCAAAGTAACATAACGATGACTTTACTTGTGGGAAAACAAACTTATGCCAAACACAACCCCATTGCCTCCTGAAATTACACGTATCTCCTGCGCGCTTAACGCCACTGCAACAAAGCAGCTATCTGGCTATGCTCATGCAAGCCGTCGCAGGCGCAACGCGGTGCAAGAAAGGCGGCAAAATTTACCGCCAATTTTCAATACCGCACTTTTCAGCTGTTCCGACGACAGAACCTTTAACCGTGACAGTGCTTTCCGCTTCACACAAACCGGCAATGCCAAAGGCGTAGCCGGGTCAGCTAGCGCAGAAATTAAAGCCGCAGCGGGTATGAACGTGAAACGTTCCGCATTGAAAGAGATTACAAATCATAATAGCTGACGAAAAACTGCTGCGTTGGTCCACATCCACCAAGGAGAAGGCGAACCACCGGAAGAAGCAGTGGTGTTGTACAAATTGCTCAACGGCAGCACCGCAAATTAGACGGTTTATATTTTGCCGTGTTGGGGCTTGACGTTCTTATCCGAATTTCTGCAGGCTGGCAAAGTGATTCTCGATAACAGTTTTGCGGAGCTGGCGCAACTCCGTTTAACAGCGCGCGTGGATGCCGATTTGAGACTTTTGCCTCTACCGCTGACAAATGGGTAAAATGATGTTGTGGCGATAGTGAAAGAAAAAGCGATGCAACAAGCTACGCCAAGTCTGACACTTGCAACCGTCCGAATGCGCCGGCGCCTGCGAAAGAAAAACCAGCTACAACGAGAGAAAACCTTACGCCGCAACTTTGTTAACCAATCATGCGGGACGTCAATCTAGATAAAGACGTGCGCCACATTGAATTGGATTTAAGCTGGTTCCGGGTTACATTATCAAGTGGGCGACGCGTTAGGCGTATGGTTTAACAACGATCCTGCGTTGATCAAAGAGATATTGCGACTAACAGCCAAATTGAGGAAAAACGACTCCGTCACACTCAAACATGCCGCCCAATTTCCACCGCACTTTTATCTCACGTGAGCTAACCCAAAATACACCGAACTTTGTGAAAGCTTTCATGCGGAATTGACAACAAGACCTTAGATAAGTGGGTAGCCGATAGTACGAGTACAGGAATAAGTGCAAACTACGCCAATTGTCGATGTGCTACACGATTTTCCTGCCAAACTCCAGAGCACAACAATTATGGACCTCGTTACGACCGCTACGCCCACGACTCTATTCTATTTCATCTTCACCGGCGAGTGGGTGAAGAATGTATATAACCGTGGGTAGGTGTACGTTTTCGAGCATGATGGCCGCGCCCGCTGGGACAGCATCAAAGTTGTTGGCGGATCGCGTGGAAGAAAATGGTCGGGTGCGGGTATTTGTGGAACATAATGACAATTTCCGCCTGCCAACCGATTCAAGCAAAACCAATTATTATGGTGGGCTCCGGTACCGGTGTGGCACCGTTCCGTAGCCTTTATGTACAGCAACGAGCAGCCGATGAGGCAGAAATGGTAAAAACTGGCTGATTTTTGGCAATCAACATTTTCGCCACAGATTTTCTGTATCAAACCGAATGGGCAACAATTCGCTACAAAGATGGGGTTCTGCATAAATACGATTTTGCTTTGGTCACGCGATCAGGAGAAAGAAGATCTCATGTGCAAGACAAAAATCCGTGAAAAAGTTGAGCGCAATTTGGCAGTGGTTACAAGAAGGCGCTTATTTCTATGTCTGTGGAGATGCAGCAAAAATGGCAAAAGATGTGAGCAAGCATCGCTGTCGAAGTCATTGCTCAAAGAAGGCAAATTTAAGTCGCTGATGAAGCAGAAGATTATTTAAATGAGCTGCGTGAAGAAACAACGTTATCAACGCGATGTGTACTAGATTTTAGGAGTGAATCATGACTGAGCAAAAGCAAACAAAAAGGCTTTGGAATGGCAAGAGAAAGCGCTTGTCAGACAATGAACGCTTAAAGAACCGATAGCTAACTTTTTACGCGGCACAGATTTTGGATAGATCTAGCAAGATCCCTCTGACGGGTGGTTTCGTAAAGGCGATAACTTTCCAACTGATCCGTTTCCACGGTATGTATGAACAAGATGATCGTGATATTCGTGCCGAACGTGCCGATGAGAAGTCGAACCGCTGAAATTTATGCTGCTACGTTGCCGTTTGCCCGGCGGGAATTATCAAACGCATTCAATGGGTTGACTGGATAAATCTGCCCGTGAAACACAGCTATTATCGCTCGATTCGTTTGACCAATCGTCAAAACCTTTCCAATATCACGGCGTGCCGAAAGCAAGTTACAAACTATGCATCGTTTATTGCACAGTTTGGGATTGGACTCCATTGCAACGGCTTCAGATATGAACCGTAACGTGTTGTGCACATCGAACCCAATTGAATCGGAAAGCTACATCAACAGGCATATGAGTACGCGAAAGAAAATCTTCCGAGCATTTATTGACCCTCGCACGCGAGGGTATTTGGATGTATGGATTGACGTAAGAAAGTCCAAAGTACTGATGATTTCTTACAGGAAGACGAACCAATTTCTAGTAAACCTACCTGCCACGTAAATTCAAAACAGCCGTGGTGATTCCACCACTTCAAACGATGTGGATTGTTACGCAATGATTTGGATTTTCGTCGCTATTGCTGACGAGCAACGGTCATTTGCTGGTTTTCAACGTCTTGGTGGGCGGTGGCTTTATCCCTCGAACACGGCAACACCAAAACCTATCCGCATATTTCCCTTTAGAACTGGGCTATGTGCCGTTGGAATACACGTTAAAAGCCAGCGGAAGCGTGGTGACTACGCAACGGGATTTTCGGCAACCGCAGCGATCGTAAAAACGCCCGCAGCCGTTATACCATTCAAAACATGGGGTTAGACAATTTCCGCGCCGAAGTCGAACGTCGTATGGGATTCCATTTGAACCGATTCGTCCGTTTAAATTTCACTGAACGCGGCGATCGTATTGGTTGGGTAAAAGGCATCGATAACAAATCTGGCATGGACCCCTGTTTATCGAAAGCGGCCGATTAGTGGATAACGATGAGGAAAAATTACTGAGTGGGGTATTGGAAACTGCCAAAAATTCATAAGGTGACTTTTCGTATCACCGCCAACCAAAATCTGATCGTGGCAAATGTAGCAGAAGAGGATAAAGCACAACATCGAAACAAAAATTGCGCGTGATTACGGTTTAATTCGTGATGATGTCAGTAAATTGCGTGAAAACTCTATGTCTTGCGTTTCTTTCCCAACCTGTCGATTAGCGATGGCAGAATCAGAGCGAATCTTCCAAGCTTTATTGATGAACTGGATAAAGTGATGGAAAACATCATGTCGCGTGATGACTATGCTGTCACCCACGCATCACAGGTTGTCCAAATGGTTGCGGGCGCGCCATGTTGGCGGAAATCGGTTTAGTGGGCAAGGCTATCTGGGCGTTATAACTTAGCGCCGATTGGCGGTGACCGCGCAGGATTTGCGCATTCCGCGCTTTATATAAAGAAAACACGACGCTTCCCGGAAATTGGTCGACGAAACTCGACGAATTAATCGGTCGCTGGGCTACGGAACGCACGCTAACGTGAAGGTTTTGGCGATTTTGTGCTCGCACCGACACGCTATTAAACCGGTGATCAACGCGCCCATTGACCTCTGGGATGCCAATAAAACGTCATTTTTGCAAACTGTAGCCCTAATCAGCTTTAAAAAGGCATATAACCGCACTTTGATCTGCATTCAAAGTGCGGTTATTTTATAGTAGCGTTATACAACAACTTATTTCAACAATCGTTTCGGCTTCATTAGCTTTGACGAGGAAGGCTTTACGCTCCGCAGTGTCCATCGCTACTGCCCCGCATTCCACCGTCAATGGGTTAACCGGGCGACCGTTAATGTGAAGTCATAGTAGAGTCGCGGCCCAGTTGAACCTCCGGTATTGCCTGATAACGCAATGCGCTCACCTTTTCTTAACTACTTGTCCCACTTTCACCATTGACGACTTAAGTGCATATACACGGTTTGATATTCACGAGAATGGCGGATCACAACATGCAACGCCCTGCACCGTAAGCCTGATACGCAATTTTCTACCGTACCATCAGCCGGTGCAATCACCGGTGACCTGTCGGCATCCCGCAAAATCTACGCCTTTATGTGGTGCAATTCGACCTGTGATCGGGTGGCGGCGATATGGGGTTAAATGGCGAATACACGTGCCTGTCGTTGTAATGGATAACGGGAGAAACCTTTACCCAAGGTTTTCTTGGCGGTTATAATAACGGCCATTGCTAGCTTGAATAGCATAATAACTCTTACCACCGTCCATAATATGAATAAGCTTCTCATTTCCCTTGACCGGTAGCTTTACCTTCTAAATATTCACGGGAAACCAAAACGAAGTTTTAGTACCTTTCTTCAATTGCTTAAGGCTGACCTGCCATTGCAAAGCGGAGAACAACTGATAAATTTGACGATTATCCCAAGCCTAATCAGACTATTAACGAAAGAGATTCCATTTCACCACGTAAGACTTCGCTTCCACGCTTTTCTTCTCAACAATTTGGCGCTTAAACTGTCCATTTGCTTGTAATTCGTAGATATGTTCTTTCTTTTGAGAGTAGCCAGTTTAAATATTCCAACTCACCATCGTTTGTTTTAAGATCCAGTAGAACTGTTGCCCGGCCTGCAAATGTTTCAATTCAGGATAAGAGGCACCAACTGCTTGCTAGTGCCACCATCCAAAACCGGATAATTCCAATACGTCTTTTAATGTATCGTCTTTCACTACAGTGTGACTGAATTGATCTTTAATACGAATCGCCTGATCTGCCACATCTAAAATATTGGTTACTGCATCTCTTTGCGGCTTCTGGTAATTCGTTTAAGTAATCCAACTCATCATGAGTTTTCACTTCCTTCTACCTTCGTCATCTTTACCAACATCGTCATCGCATAAGATGTCGCATCATTATCAATGGTGGTAATGCCTATGGTGTCGGCTGAAAATTTGAACTTCATGATATACCTCGTTTCTGCAAAATGACATGGTATGGGCAGCAGAGCTGGGTAGAGATCATCAGATAAAAGATCTTGGAATCGTCTTGCTCGTCAGTGAAATTATTGCTTTTTCTATCGTTTGCTTGGAATAAATTGGATTACTGACTTCGCTGCAATTTTGTATCGGAAGCAGTATTGTTCAAAATGCAAGACCGGTAAAAATAGAAGAAAAGCGCGAGAAGAAAAATAAAGTGCTATACATGCGTGATTTTCTTTTACGACGATCTCTTGCTAGTTTTACATGTTGCACTACTTTGAGTTCCCTTTACAACGGATGACAGTTTAAGTGTATTTACAACCAAGTAAATTTTAAAAACTAACAGAAAATACAAATTCCAAACAAGTGGCAATTATACACATAAATCTGTGTTGAACCTGTTAAACTTCAAAAAATAAGTTATTTTTAGCAAAATTCTTCCCCAACAGAACCTAATAATGCAAATTCATGCAATCAAATTGCCCTTAGTTGAATTAAAAATATTAATGTAAAGTACGGTAAACAAGAAGTCGCATTACAACATTAATCTAACGGTTTATCCTAATTCCATTATTACCATCGTCGGTCCGAACGGCGGTGGAGGAAAATCAACCTTATTAAAAGTATTGCTTAAATTACAACAACCAACTTCAGGCAAAGTAATTTATAACAAACGCATTCGTATTGGTTATGTGCCAGAAAATCCATTTGGATCAAAATCTTCGCGCACATCACTGTTGAGAGAAATTTTCTGGTCATCCTAGGCATCAGTCCGAAAGATATTCAGGAAACAATGTCGTTATTGTCTATCACTCATCTCATGCATAACAGTATACAGCTCTCCGGTGAGTGATGCAACGGGTGTTGTGGCTCGTGCTATTTTAAAATAAACCGAATTTGTTGTTGGTCTTAGATGGTAGCGACTCAAAGGCGTGTGGATATGACCGGGTCGGGCGGAACTCTACCAACTAATCCACCAAACCCGAAAAGCAACTCAATTGCGCGATTTTAATGGTATCTCACGACTTTTGCATTGTGATGGCGGACACCAATGCAGCGCTTTGTATCGGCATATTTGCTGTTGCAGGCACCACCGGAAACCGTGTCTAATGACCCGACGTTTATTCCCTACTTTTCGGTGATCAATTTTTCTAAAATAATTGCGGTGGTTTACACCCACCACCACCATAACCACCGTCATGATATGCACGGGCAATATTTGGCAACATAGAACCCTAAACAACCACACCTCAAAGATAACTTATTATGTTTGATATTCTTTTCCCGACTTGGCTCACAGGCACGATACTTTCGCTCATCACGCAGCGCCCCTCAGTGCTTTTGTCGTTTGGACGCAAAATGAAAGCTTACTGCACGGCGATGCGTCATCCCACTCCGCCCTGCACTTAAGCGTGGCGCTGGGTATTTTTCTGCAAAATCAATCCCTTATGGCCTGCCGATTCTCAGCACTGGACCCTATTGCTTTCCGTTGCGATGGTTTGGTTTGGAAAGCAACACGCAATTTTCCGATCGATGCAACTGCTACTTGGCGTCATCGCACACAGCCGTCTTTCAATCGGCGTTGTTACAGTGAGCTTACTGCAAAAATGTGCGGGTAGATTTAATGTCGTATTTAGCTCGGTGACGGTACTTTCCAGTAATCAATACGAAGACTTTGATTTATATCGGTATTGGTGCGCGTCATCGATAGCTTGCAACATTATTCTGTTGGTTTGGAAACCGCTTATTTCCACCACCATCAGTCCCGAACTGGCGCAAGCGGAAGGCAGCATTAACGTGAAAAGAAATGCGCTTTATTTTGATGGGTGTTAACGGCGTTAACCATTGCATTAAGCAGAAATTTGTCGGCGCATTGATTATCACCTCTTTGCTCATCATTCCTGCCGCAGCGGCTAAGCGCTTTCGCCCGCACGCGTGCCGGAAGCATGGTTATCATCGCCGGTATCGTCAGCACTGATCGCCGTTTTATGGGCAACCTTATCCGCCTATTACGACACCGCCGCCGGCCCATCAGTGGTCATCTGTTCCACCTTTCTGTTTTTATGTTCTTTATTGAAAGAACAAAGCTAAAATCATCAGAAAAATGACCGCACTCCTTATCATGAGCATTTAAAGTGGTCAAAATCCATAGGATTTTAATTTTCACTTACTACAATGTTTGACGAATGCCTAAGGTATGATAACAGCATAGGTTAATTCGCTACGATTTAGTGTATAGAAATGGAAATCTTTTACACCTTCACGAGACAACACACGTACCATATCAACGGCAATGCTGGCGCCATACGAGATTACGCGTGGTCTGGTCCTCATCCAAGCCATCATACACATTTTTGCCATCCACGCCGGAATATCACGTTTAGTAAATAGACGCCATTTTTGTAACTGTTTGAAAATTCGTTACCGCATGCCCGGCACGATTTCCGCATCAATACCACAGACGCACAGCGGTCGCGGAAACGTAAATAGCTGTCAATATCAAAGAAGAATCATGCGATCACGTGGTTTGGCGCCGGCATCAATACCTGCGTTTCAAATTCGATTGTAATCCGCTTGTGCTGATTTCGGCTCCGATGCACTTCCGGATATGCAGCAACGGAAAGATCAAAATCCGCCACAGAACGTAGCACGTCACGCAACCCGAGGCATAGATGGCGGTTTGCTATAACCTGGACGATATCTGTTCCGCGTAACGTCAAATAAATGCGACGAATGCCGCTATCCCAATAATCCTTTGGCAATGGTCGCGCAGCTCATCGGAGTGGCATCAATGCTGATGCAAACGAGTGCGCGGCCTCTAGCCGTCTGCTGTTTGATGTCACCACGCTGTGAGTGCGATCACGCTCACCGGAGTTTGGCGCTGCATAGGCACGGAGACAAACTTTAGGCTTTTAGCACTTTTAAAACGATGAATCGAATCCTAATAAAGATTTTCCATCTTTCACCTTTTCGCGGAAAATTAAAGGAAACATTAATCTTTCACATCCAAATCGTAAATGCTGGTTCAAATTATCAATTTCTTTTGCATAACTCATAAAGTTGCCCTCACATTTTAATCGGTCTGGTAAGATTGGTTTAAATTAAAGAAACAAGTATGTGTCAATTTCAAATATTTCATTAAATGAATGAATGATTAATGTGTTGATTAAAAAGCCCGAGACGGTCTCACGGGCTTAAAACGTTTATAAAACGATCGCACTTAGGCCTAAGTTCGCTTACGCCAGTAGCCAACAAGTAATCGCCAAGAATAATATGCTCGGCATCAGCGCACCGATTAACGCCAGGTATTGTGTTGTAAACCGTTAAATTTACCGAACAACTCGTTATCATACAGCCAAGAAACCAAAACAATCCCGATCATCCGTGCACCGGCGGTGACGCTACGTACGGGCCGAAAATAAAAA